>Ga0208695_1000079_pt1 | contig 136361 bp, 114 predicted proteins | sample AD_UKC111_MetaG_FD_184449 | JGI IMG/M metagenome (GOLD analysis project Ga0208695, IMG submission 184449) | Active sludge microbial communities of municipal wastewater-treating anaerobic digesters from Hong Kong - AD_UKC111_MetaG (SPAdes)... | ecosystem: Engineered > Bioreactor > Anaerobic >... | reverse complement strand
TGAACTACTTCCGCGCCAGCCGCACCTCCGAAGGCGTGCTGCTTTCGTGGGAAACGGTCAACGAGGCCGCCCTGGCCGGCTTCAACCTCTACCGGCGCGAGCCCGGCGGCGAGTTCATCCAGGTCAACGCTGAATTGATCGCCCCGCAAATGGGCGGCCAGCCGCTGGGCAGCGCGTACACCTTCCTCGATGAGGGCATCCCGCTCAATCGGCGCTACGAGTACCGCCTGGAGGGCATTGAAACCAGCCTGCAGGTCGGCTCATTTGCCAATACCACCTTCTGGCCGTATTCAACGCTGCTGCCAGCCGTCTTGCGCTAATCGCCCAATCCACGCACTTAATCAGGCGAGACGCCCCGTGGGTGTTCTCGCCTGATGGTTTAACGCAATTTTCCATCAGATCACCCATTTATTGTTGGTTATCTTGTGGAATCCGAATGATCGTTTTATACAGAATTGTGCTATGATTGTATTATTCCATTTACAGGTATCAACTTCATATCAGGGGGCGATGAACTGAGGGTTGAGCCTGGTCGCACCGCTTGCCGCCAAGGCAGGCTGAGATTCTCAGGGAGCTAATTGCGAAACCGACCGATTCACGCAAGAAATTGCGGTGAAGGGCGGTTATTTTCGTTAAGTTCTTTCCCCAAGCAACATACCAATTATCTGTGAAATAAGCGCCAACCATCCTGTTCCCATCAAAGGGTATTCATTACATCCGGTGTTATTGAAAGTGTAAAGGGAAACCGTTATGACCACCAACCCCAACAAAACCACTATTACAAGCACCTGGCTCCGAAGATTCTGCTCCATCTTGTTTATCTTTACTTTTATTCTCTCCATTCAAGGGTTGACGCCCAGGCTGGTTTCCGCTGCCCCTGCTCCGCTCTCCACAGCCTTGGTTCTGGTCAATGCCCAAAGCACAAACTATACCGACTTCCAACATTATATCCAACCCTATCTGGATCATTTTGGCGTTCCTTATACCCTGCTGGATATTTCTACAGATGCTGTGACAACAAATCTGAATTCTTACGGCGTGCTGATCATCGGCCACCGCAACCTGGACAGCGGGACGACTCGCTACCTGGATGCCGCAGAGGAAGGCCTGATTTCGGCTGCTGTAAGTGCCGGCGTGGGCCTGGTGAATTTTGACAATGCCCTCTCCGCTAACGGTATAACCGGCCGCTATGCCTTTATCAACGATATTTTCACTTTTGGCTACAACGGCGTCACCACAGCAACTGACGTCATTTTTGCCAACCCTTCACTCAATTACATCATCCAGAACCACACGATCGGCCAGCGTATCACCACCAACCCAATGACGGTGGCCGGGATCACCTTGCCGGGCGATGTTATTGCCCTGGCCAACAGCAGCTCCATTGACCAGGCCACACAACCATTTCTGGCCGTAACCACTTACGGCAGCGGCCGTGCTGTTCAGTTTGGCTCTTACAACTGGATGTCGCACAGCGTCAAAGGCCCGCTGTTTGGTCTGGATGGACTCGTCTGGCGCAGCATCGTCTGGGCAGCCCGCAAGCCATTCGTGATGCAGGGTATGCCCCCGTTTGTCACCATGCGCATGGATGACACCTCTGAGCCGGACTGGTGGATCGACGTCGCCAATGAGTTTGGCTTTAAACCCTGGGCAGGACTTTTCACAAACAACATTGATACCGCCGAGGCAGCTCACCTGAGCGAGCTGGTAAACAGCGGAAACGCCACCGCCACCATCCATGCCTTTGGGAGCGGCACCAGCGCCTTTTTCTATTTTGACCACAACAATGCCGTTAACTTTTCAGATGAAGTTGTCGCAAGCAACTTTGCTGACGCGACGGCCTGGTTTAATGCTAACAACATCCCCATCGGTGATTATGTGGTTCCGCATTATTATGAATTTGGCAGCAATGTCTTTGGTGGATTAAATACCTGGGGCACGCGCTACGTCGGCACCACCGTGACTCCCGGCCAGCTTGAATACGGAGCGCCCTGGTTACAGGCCGGACCGTTCCGTCAATATGAAACTGGTATGTCATACGACCGCGATCACAACTTCTACTACGCCGACTATATCACCATCCCCGGTCATCCTGAGCTTGACAACACATTTTTCAACTGCATCACCGAGATTCGCGATATCACCGGCTACGAATGGCTGGGCAACGGACGCAATGACGTGCCCACCGCCATTGCGGACGGCACCGAATGGTTGAAGCTGCCCTTCGACAGCATGGCCATTGCCACGCTGTTCAGCCACGAATACACCTTCCTTGAGACGATGTCACCAGCCGACTGGCGGCAGGTGTTGCAAGCCATTACCAGCAATATTGCCAGCTACAATCCTGAGTATGTATCCATGGATCATGCCTGCGCATATGCGCGCGCCGTCCACGACAGCAGCATCACCGGCGGCACCTACGATCCCGACAACCGCGCCATGGTGGTGAATCTCTCGGGCACCACCGACATGGCTACCCGCTTTTACGTCTTCACCGAAGAGGACGGCCTAATTACCCATCAATTTGTCAATGTGCCGGCTTTTAGCGGTATCACCACGGTCAACTATACTGTCCCGGGCGCGCTTGATCACATCACCATCACTCCTGCTGCAGCCACCCTGATTGCAGGCACCAGCCAGCAGTTCACCGCCACGGCATATGATGCCGCCGGAACGCCAATTTACGGACTGCCCTTTACATGGTCTGCCAGCGGTGACGGCGGTTCGATTAGCAGCAGCGGTCTCTTCACCGCCAGCAACTCACCAGGCACATCCAGTACTGTCACCGCCTCTTCTGGCGGCGTTTCGGGCACAGCCGCTGTAAACGTCATTGCAACCACGCTCCATCATTTCACCTTTGACTGGATCAATCCAACTCAATATACTGGTGTTCCGTTTCAAATCAGCATTCGCGCCCGCGATGCGGACGATTACCCCGTGGTCACCTACAGCGGGAATGCCACCCTTGCGATCAGTTCCGGCACAGTCAACCCCACCACTGTGACATTAGCAAACGGAGTGTGGACCGGATTCGTGACTGTCAATGAAACAGGCAGCGACCTAAGCTTGAACGTTGTAGCCGAAGGCGGCACCGAGAGCGGCACCAGCAACACCTTCGACGTAACCACGCTGCGCGCGTGCCCCTGCAGCATTTGGGAAGGAACCGGCACGCCAACGCTGCTGAACATTCACGACAGCCAACCCATCGAGGTAGGTGTGAAGTTCCGCACTGCCATTAACGGCTACATCACCGGACTGCGCTTCTACAAAGGCAGCGCGGATACAGGCACGCATATTGGCCATCTTTGGGCCGGCGACGGCACCTTGCTGGCGACTGCCACTTTCAGCGGCGAAAGCCCTTCCGGCTGGCAGGAGGTTGCATTAAGCACCCCGGTAGCAGTCACAGCGAACACAACTTATGTAGCCTCCTACTATTCAAGCCATAACTATTACAATTCAACCGGCAATTACTTCACTGCTTCGGCTAACAATCCACCTGTCAGGGCGCTTGCCGATGGAGAAGATGGCCCCAACGGCGTGTACGTTTATGGCACTGGCGGCGGATTCCCAACACAAAGCTATCAAGCCAGCAACTACTGGGTGGATGTGGTTTTTAACACCACCGACGTGGATACCATCCCACCCACCGTGCGTGCGGTGACGCCCATCAACGGCGCGACCAATGTCTCCCCCGGCACAGTCATCACAGCCGTGTTCAGCGAAGCCGTGAATGAATCCACTGTTTCGACCTCCTCTTTCACGCTGCGTGCAGGCACAGAGACCGTACCCGCCACTGTCCAGTACACTTCAGCCACGCACACCGCTACATTGACGCCAATCGCTCCGCTCTCGCTTTTCACAGTTTACACAGCCACCATTTCAGGTGTCCAGGATACCAGCGGCAACGCCATGGCAGCCGATTTTACCTGGAGCTTCACCACGCAAACCACTCCGCCCGATGAAGGCCCTGGCGGCCCGATCCTGGTGGTGAGCAACGCCGCCAATCCCTTCAGCCGGTATTATGCTGAGATCTTGCGCGCCGAGGGTCTCAATGAATTCAGCGTGACCGACATTTCCAACGTGACAAATGCTGCCAGCCTGTCCAGTTATGATGTCGTCATTCTGGGTGAAGCATCCCTGACGCAGGAGCAGGCAGCCATTTACTCGGACTGGGTAAATTCCGGCGGGCATTTGATCGCCATGCGCCCCGATCCTGACCTTGCCGATCTGCTGGGCCTGACGCCAGTCGGAACCAGCCTCAGCGAGGGCTATCTTCTGGTCAACACCGCCGCAGCCCCGGGCGCCGGCATTGTTGCAGAAACCATCCAGTATCACAGCAGCGCAGATCAGTACACATTGGTCAGCGGAACGACTGCCGTGGCCATGCTGTATTCAAACGCGACCACCCCCACAACCTATCCGGCAGTCACCACTCGCAGCGTTGGCACACAGGGCGGCAGAGCCTCCGCCTTCACCTATGATCTGGCAAAGTCTGTCATCTACACGCGCCAGGGCAACCCGGCCTGGGCAGGGATCAACGGCGACGGCAATGCCGGACCCGTCCGCGCCGACGATATGTTCCACAACGGTGTTGATCCAGATTGGGTCAACCTGGATAAAGTTGCCATTCCGCAGGCAGATGAGCAGCAGCGTCTGCTGGCCAACCTGATTCTTGATATGAATGAGGATAAAATGCCGCTGCCGCGCTTCTGGTACTTCCCGCGAGGCGAGAAGGCGGTGGTGCTGCTGACCGGTGATGATCACGCCTCCGGCAACGTAGCTGGCAGACTGGACCGCTATATTGCGCTCAGCCCCAGCGGATGTTCAGTGGAGGACTGGGAATGCATTCGGGCCAGCGCATATATCTATCCGGGCACTATCCTGACAGCGGAGCAGGCAGCCAGCTACACAGCAATGGGGTTTGAGCTGGGCGTCCATATCAACACCAACTGTCTCAACTTCACACCAGAGACGCTGGCGTATGATTACAACAGCCAGTTAGCCGCCTTCACGGTCCGCTTCCCCACGCTGCTGCCTCAGGTGAGCGAGCGCACGCATTGCATCACCTGGAGCGACTGGGCTTCCCAGGCCACAGTCAAGGTTCCGCACAACATCCGCCTGGACACAAACTACTATTACTGGCCTGAAGCCTGGATCAACAACCGCCCTGGTATGTTCACAGGTTCGGGTTTGCCCATGCGTTTTGCCAACCTGGACGGATCGATCATTGACGTATATCAGGCAACTACGCAAATGACCGATGAAAGCGGCCAAACCTATCCTTACACCATTGATACCTTGCTGAGCCGCGCGCTGGGACCCGAAGGTTACTACGGCGTCTTCACCGCCAACATGCACACCGACGCGCTTACCTCTGCCGCCGCTGAAGCCATCATCGCATCTGCGCTGGCAAACAACGTTCCAGTCGTTTCCGGACGCCAACTGGTCGCATGGCTGGACGGGCGCAACGAATCGTCCTTCTCAGCGATGAGCTGGGCAGACTATGCTCTGACCTTCACGGTCACGCAGGCCGCTGGCGCAAACGGCTTGCAGGTCATGCTGCCTGTCAACCACGGCAATCTTTATCTCCAAGGCATCGTCAGCGGCGCATCATCGGTTGCGTACACCGTGGAAAGGATCAAAGGCATCGATTACGCGCTGTTCTCTGCCGCCAACCAGACCTACACCGCGCAATACGGGACCGATACCCTTCCCCCTGTGATCTCAAACCTGAGCGCCGTACCAGGCACCAACGGCACCAGCGCCGCCATCACCTGGACAACCAATGAACGATCCAACTCATACCTGGAATATGGCCTGGCAGCAGATGCGCTGAACCAAACCGCCAGCGATGCGGCCATGGTCACCGCGCACAGCCTTGCACTCACCGGATTGCTTCCCAACACAACATACTACTACCGCGTCAGCTCCACCGATGAATCAAACAACACAGCAACCTCGGCTGTCCTGACCTTCACAACCCCCATGGCGCAGATTGGCGATGACACCACCGCCGACTTCAATGCCGGCACCCTGCAAAGCTGCCTGGTGGATTCAAGCATCGAAGACGGCGCAATCCGCCTGCCAGCCGCGCTGGATGAAACCTTCTCAACGTTCCCGACCGGCTGGACCGCGACCGCCTGGCAAACCGCCGGCAGCGCATCCGTTAACGACGGCCTGCTCAGTGCAGACGGTGCGTACGCCAGAACCACCGCAACCTACGGCCCTGGACGCAGCCTGGAATTCAGCGCAACGTTTAACCCAGTTGCCTATCAAGCCGTGGGGTTTGGCAGCAACACCAACCTGTTCGGCGAAGCGCCCTGGATTATTCTCGGAACCGGTTCCACGGGTGATAATGTTTATGCCCGGGTATGGGTTCCCGGCGGCAGCACAATTGACACGCCGGTGGGCGCTGGATTGCTGGGCAGCCCGCACGTTTACCGGATTGAATGGCAAAGCAATCAGATCCGTTTCTACGTGGACGGGTCGCTGGCTCACACGCAGGCTGCGGCAATTTCCACCCCGATGGCAGTTGCCGCCAGCGACTACGTGTTCAACGGCACGCCGGTCACGGTCGATTGGCTGCGTATGAGCCCCTACGCCTCGCCCTGCACCTTCACTTCGCGCATCTTCGATGCGGGCGCAGCCGTCAACTGGCAGTCGCTCGCCTGGACGGCCGGCCTGCCAGCCGACACGGGGCTGGCAGTCAGCTACCGCATTGGGAATACCGCCGCGCCCGACAGCAGTTGGTCTGCTTTCACGAATGTAGCTGCCTCCGGAAATGCGTTGAGCGGCCGCTCACGCTACGTGCAGTACCGCCTGGTGTTGACCTCCGCCGCGCCGTACCTCGGCACGCCTGATGTGCAGGACGTGACCTTTGCCTACACTACCGGAGCCGACACCACCCGGCCGGTCATTTCCAGCCGCAGCCCGGCCATTGGCGAAATGGACGTGGCATTGGACTCCAACGTGGTGGTGACCTTTAATGAATTGCTCGATCCGGCCACGATAACCGTCTTTAACTTCTACCTGCAGAGGAACATCGACAACTCACTCGTACCTGCAATAGTGTCCCGCTCCGCAGGCAACGTCATCACGTTGGATCCGCTCAACGCGTTGGAGCCGGGTGCTGAATTCACAGTCACGGTCACCACCGGCATCACCGACCTGGCAGGTAACCCCATGCTCCTCACCAGCGCGTGGGAATTCAGCACCATCCCGGCAACCTTCATCGATACCACCGCTGCCAACTTCTCCGCAGGAGAATTGGGGGGCTGCGTGGTTGACCCATCCATCGGCGACGGCGCCCTGCGCCTTCCGGCAACAATCGACGAAAGCTTTGAGGGGGGTCCAGGCCTGCCAACCGGCTGGAGTTCGAACACCTGGACAACAGGAGGAACGACAACGCTGAGCGGCGGTGCATTGATTGTCGACGGCGCGTCTGCAAGAAATGATACCCCGTTAAATCCTGGCATTTCCCTGGAATTCCAGGCGACCTTTGGTGCAGGTATTTTTCAGCATATAGGCTTTGGCGGAGGTGACGTCACCTTCAGCCAGGCGCCGATTGCTATGTTCTCGACGCGCGGCAGCACCAACACCCTGTATGCCGCCCTGTTTATCAACAGCGTGTGGTACGAGTACCCGATCCCAAACAGCAGCGCGCTGATCGGTTCATCGCACCGTTACCGCATTGCCTGGAACACTGATGGTTCATTTGACTTTTTTGTGGATGGTAGCGATATCGACCTGCCATTCACAAATACAATCACCACTTCCATGCGGGCGGCTGCCAGTGAATACAATGCCGGTGGTGTTGCTTTATCTGTTGATTGGATGCAGGTCACACCCTACCTGTCGCCCTGCACCTTCACCTCTCGCGTGATTGACGCCGGGCAATCCGTCACCTGGGACAGCATTGCCTGGACGGGCGACCTGCCCGCTGGAACAACCCTGGCGATGTATTACCGCCTGGGCAGCGGCGAGTGGGTGCCCATCACAGGCGCTTCACCGGCAACGTTGACTGACGTCAACGGGCGAACCATCCAATACCAGGTGATCATTTCAACTACCGATCCAGCTCAAACCCCATCCCTCCAAAGCGTCACGTTCAATTACCATGTCACCCCAACCGCGGTCGAACTCAATTACTTCCGCGCAGCGCGGTCCGGGGATGGCATTCTGCTCACCTGGGAAACGGTCAACGAAGCCACCCTGGCTGGCTTCAACCTGTACCGCCGCACAGCGGACGGCACATTTGTCAAGATCAATCAGGTTGTCATCCCACCCCAGACTGGCGGCCAGCCAATTGGAAGTGAGTATTTCTTCGTTGACCCTGAAGCTGCGCTCAACGAGCTTCACGAGTACCATCTGGAAGGCATTGAGACCAATCTGCGCACCAGCACATATGCATTGACAGTTTACTGGCCATTCTCGCTTATGCTTCCGGTGATTCGAGACTGAACCTGGAAGAATATTTTTGGACGATAATGGTATAATTATTGGATATAGAGGGGATAATGTTGGAACCAGGTCCTGACCGTATCACGCTGGACGAGTGCTACAAAAAGAGCGACGCGATCATTTCCCGCCGGATTGCCGGAGAGGCTGTGTTGGTACCGTTACGGCGCAGATCAGCTGACCTCGATGCCATCTACGCGTTGAATGAAACCGCCGCAGCAGCATGGGAAGCGCTGGACGGCACCCGGACGCTGCAGGAGGTGCTGGAACGCATCCTGGCCGAGTTTGAGGTGGATGCCGCCACCGCCGAAGATGACCTGCTTGAACTGATTGCGCAACTGCGCGAATTGGGCGCGGTGGAGAGAGTCTGAAACATGGACTGCCCGCAGACCGAAATCCTCGAACAACCCGGATTATTTGATCGCCTGAAAAACAGCGGTAAACGCATTCCGCTGTCGGGTTCGCTTGAGGTGACCTTTCGGTGCAACCTGCGCTGCGTCCACTGCTACCTGGGCGATAACCGTTCCGGCGTGCCCGAACAGCAAGAGCTGACCAGGGAAGAGATCTTTGCTATCCTGGACCAGGTGACCGAGGCTGGCACGCTGTGGTTTCTGCTCACCGGCGGCGAGCCGTTCATCCGCCCGGACTTTCTGGAGATCTACCGCTACGCCGCGCACAAGGGCCTGCTGGTCACCATCTTCACCAACGGCACGCTGCTCACGCCGCAACTCGCCGATGAGCTGGCCGAACTGCCGCCGCAAATGGTGGAAATTACGCTGTACGGCGCGACGAAAGAAACCTACGAGCATGTCACCGGCATCCCCGGCTCCTACGAGCGCTGCCTGCGCGGCATTGACCTGCTGCTCGAGCGCGGCATCCCGCTCAAGCTCAAGACCATCGTGATGCAATGGAACAAGCATGAATTCGAAGCCGTAAAAGCCTTTGCGGAAAGCAAGGGAGTCGGGTTCCGTTACGATGCCATGCTGCTGGGCACGATGACGGGTGAGGAAGGACCATTTTCACAGCGGCTTAAACCGGCCGAGGTGGTTGCACTGGAGAAGTCCAACACCCAACTTCAGAATGAATTGCATGCCATGTATGACCGCCTGGCCGACACGCAGCTCGACGACCGCCTGTACAAATGCGGCGCGGCAGATAACGCTTATCACATTGATCCATACGGCCACCTTGTTCCCTGCATCCTTTCTCGCGCGCAGCAGTATAATTTGCGCAGCGGATCGTTCCAGGAAGGCTGGGAGGAGTACCTGCAGGCAGTACGAACGCAAACTGCTCCTCCGGTTGAAAGATGTAAGGATTGCAACCTGCTGGTATTGTGCGGGCAATGTCCCGGAAAATCGCACCTGGAAAATAACAGCCTGGTTGAGCCTGTCGATTTCTTTTGTCAGATCGGACGCCTGCGGGCGCAATTGCTAAACGCAGGCGAAAAATGAGTTTGGTTGGAGGGAAAAGAAGTATTATGGAAAAACCTTTTCAGAATGATGTGAAACAAAAGACCGGCCGCAAGCCCTATATCAAACCCCAAATCGAGACTGTCCCGCTCCTGCCGCGGCAAACCGTGCTGGGATCCTCCTGCTATTCATCCTCGCAACCGTCCGGCCCAACCCTTGCGGGATGCATGGCAAATGAACTTTCGAAGTGTGTTTTGTAGCATTTGTAGTAATGGAAAGTCTCTTAACACAATAACCCGCCATGGCGATTTCGGAACCCTGTGCTTTATCGATTGGGGGAGTGAACGTTAGATTCCAGGCAGAGGATCCTGAGCACCGCATCGAATACCCTTCCGCCCACCAACGGTTTTTAAATCGATCTCATCCCGATATTACCATCACGGTAAAAGCCGGCCTGCCGCCGGCTTTCAATTTTGGCCAGCCAGAATTTACCGTTGAGAACTGGACGTATTACCGCGCAGAAAGCTTCACCGCCTTCCGCCTGCACAAACCCGGCAGCCCTGAACAGGTTGACCACTACACGATTATCATGAACACCGCAGGGACAGAAGCCGATTTGTATTTCGAAGACCTTCCCGCCCGCCCGGAGAAACCGGTGCGCTTCGAAGTGCCGCCCCCGTCGCTGGATGAAATCCTGGCGGTGGAACTGCTCAGCAAAAATCGCGGAGTGATGTTTCATGCCAGCGGGTTGCAAACCGCCTCCGGTCACGGCCTGCTGATGGCTGGCACTTCCGGCTCCGGCAAATCGACGACCGCACGTCTGTGGGAAGCGTCCGGGAAGGCCGTCCTGCTGGGTGACGAACGCATCTCGGTTCAAAAACAGGACGGCCGCTTCACCCTGCAGGGCACCGCCTGGCACGGCAGCGGCAAAGCCGCCACATTGGGAGTAGCACCGATATCGCACATTTTTATCCTGTTCCACGCTGATTCCAACCAGGCACGCGCCCTCACCCCGGCTGAAGCGGTCTCGTTGCTCATGGCGCGGGCTTTTCTTCCATATTGGGACCGCGACGGGCTGAATTTCACGCTGAAATTTCTCGCCGATCTGTGCCAGGCGGTTCCATGCTTCCACCTGGGCTTTCGGCCAGATCAAAGCGCTGTCGAGTATGTAGAATGCCTGATCTCCTCTTAGAGTTTGATGAATTTGAATCCCTGGCCGCGTCCATCCTGCGGGAGGGCCAAAACCTGCGCTTTCGAGCCCGTGGCGCGAGCATGCATCCGTTCATACAGGATGGCGACCTGATTGAAGTGCAGCCCATCGGTGCGGATCCAATCCACCGCGGGGACGTGGTCTTTTGCCGACTGCCGGATAACCGCCTGGTGGTTCACCGTGTCATCCAGGTCGGGCAAAGCGGATTGCTCATCCAGGGCGATGCGCTGCCCCATCCTGACGGGCACGTGCCGGTCGAAAATGTGCACGGCCGAGTGGCTCTCATCCTGCACCGGGGAAAGCCGCTCCGCTTGAATTCAACCGGGATGATAATGCTCGCCCGCGGCTGGCACTTGCTGACAATTCTCCGCCAGGTTCCAGCGCGACTGAGCAGCCGGGTGCGCCGCGCGTTTTTCAGTCAGAAACAATCGCCCCGGTAATAACATTGTCAATGCTTTTGAGGTATGATCACTTGTGGGGGAAACAAAAAGTGACAGATCACCGCCTCGCGGCAGGCAGTTCTGCCAATTTCCCGTACAGAAAATAAAATGAAGGGAAATCCTGAAATGAAAATCCGTGCCATTTCTGCGTTACTCGTATTTTGCCTGCTGGCAGCCCTGTTCATTCAAACCAGCGAGCCGATTCAGGCGCAAAGCGCCGCGTCCGCTTCGGATACCGGCCTGCGGGTGATCGAAAGCACGTCCCATCAAGTGGTGCTTGAGCTGGTCGTTCCGCAGGTTGATCTGGAGCAAAAAAGCTCGGACCGCGGGCCGTGCCAGAGCCTGAGCCTGCCCGGTTGGGGACTCAGCGGCGCGCCAGGTGAACCGGCGCTGCCCATCCGCGGCACGCTGATCGGCGTGCCGGCCGGCAGCACGCCCCGGGTTACCGTTCTGGAAGCCGATGTTGCCTACATGCGCGATGGTTTTGATCTCTGCCCGGCTGCCTCGCTGATCCAGTCAGAAGCCTTCGGTGAAGTGCCAGCAGTTTTGGGGGAACAACTGGCAGTTGACACGGCCGCCTACACCGCCAACCGCGATTATCCCGGCTCACTGGTGCAGACAGGCGATCTCAGCATGATCCGCTCGCAGCAGGTCATGCAGGTGCTCACTCAGCCGTTCCAATATAACCCGGCAACCCGCAAGTTGACTGTCTACGCCCGCCTGCGCATTCGCGTAGATTTTGGCACATACACCAACCCAAAAAGCGCAGACCCCATCGTGGATGAGGGTGCCTATGAAGACATCCTGCGCAGCCAACTGATCAATTATGAAACCGCGCGCGCCTGGCGAATCCATTCCGAAGCACAACCGGATACTCCGGCCCGGCCGGCGTCGCCGTCCTGCAAAATCATGGTAAAACAGGACGGCATGGTGAGCGCCGATTTTGATGCTCTCCAGGCTGCCTGCCCGCAAATTGCCAGCCAGGATCCGCGCAATTTTCAGTTATTTAGCCAGGATGAGGAAGTCGCCATCCAGGTGACAGGGCAAGCAGACGGCATTTTTGCCGACGGCGATGCAGTCATCTTTTACGGCCAAAAAACCAACACGCGCTATACCACAACCAACGTCTATTGGCTCACTGTGGGCACTCAGCCCGGCCTGCGTATGGCAGTTGTTGACGGCACGCCTGGTGGAGCCGCCACGCCGGCCAACTTCACCACCACAGTGCACCAGGAAGTCAACCGGTATTACATGATTAACAATCCCAGCGGTCCTGATAACAACCGCTGGTACTGGAATGCCATCAACCTGCCGTCGGTAGGTCCGAAAACCTACACGGTCAATTTGACCAATGTATCCACGGCGGCAGGAACGGCAAGAATCCGCGGATTCTTCAAGGGGTATGCCGCCAGCCCCCAGCACCACATCCATGTTTCGATTAATGGGCATCTGATCCTGCAACAATTCTGGCCGGCTCGGGGCGAATTTGGATTTGATGTCGAAATTCCGCAATCGTATTTGCTCGAGGGCTCAAACGCCATCCTGGTTGAAGGACCGCTCACTGACGGCATCACAATTAACCAGATTCTGGTGGATTGGTTCGAGGTGGATTACATCAAGAATTACGCCGCCGATGGCACGCAAACCCGCTTCAGCGGAGACAACGCCGGGAGCTGGAAATACCGCCTCACCGGGGTAGAAAGTACAGATTATCTCACCTGGGATATCACCGATCCGCTCCATCCAGTCAGCATCGCCAACGCGGCATTTGAACCATCCGGCGCCGCTTTTGATCTTGTATTCCAACAGACCATTGCTGAAAAGCGGAACTATCTCGCTTGCGCCCCGGCAAACCTGCAAACCCCTGCCGAAGTCGTGATGGCGGGAGAACCCCAACTGCGCCTTGCATCGAACGGCGCAGATTACATCATGATCACTCACCCCTCCTTTGCCAGCGCCATTCAACCGTTGGCTGATTTTTACACCAGCCGCGGATTGCGGGTGAAGATCGTCAATGTGCAGGATGTCTATGATGAATTCAGCGGCGGGGTGTTCACACCGCAGGCTATTCGGGATTTTTTGGCTTACACCTATACGAATTGGTCTCGGCCAGCACCCAGTTTTGTCCTGCTGGTAGGCGACGGCAACTATGATTTTATGAATTATACCGGCACCAACGATCCGGTTTTAATACCTCCTTACCTGGCCGAGGTTGATCCCTGGATGGGCGAAACTGACGCCGACAACCGCTTTGTGGCCGTCAGCGGAACAGACATCCTGCCCGACATGGCATTGGGGCGCCTGCCCGCCCAAACCGCCGCGGATGTGACCGCGGTGGTTGAAAAAACGCTCAACCGATACCAGCACCTGGCCGGCGACTGGGTGAACAACGCCCTCTTTGTAGCCGGTGCCAACGATCCAGCGGCGGGCAATTTCCCGGTCTTATCCGATGCGGTGATCAGCACCTATCTGCCAGCGTCGGTCACAACCGACAAGGTCTATTATGGCTTTTCGCCCATCACCACTGGCACATTGGCTCAACAGGCAATTTCAACTGCCATCAATGACGGCCGCGGTCTGGTTCACTTCATCGGCCATTCGAACCCGGTTGCCTGGTTTGGCGATCCAACAAACTATAATTCGCGCATGTTTATCGCCCCTGACACAATCGCCACACTGACCAACGCCGACCAATACCCGGTTTTCGTATCGATGACCTGTTACACCGGCTATTTTGTGCAGCCTGGCGTGCCAACATTGGATGAGCGGTTGGTCAACGCCCCCGGAATCGGCGCGGCAGCTGCCTGGTCGCCCACCGGCCAGGGCGTGGCCAGCGGTCACGACCTGCTCGACGCTGGTTTTTTCAGCGCCATTTACCAGGGCAACATCCTCTCGATTGGCATGGCCGCCAACCAGGCCAAGTATTACCTGTATGCCAATTCCAGCGGCCTGCATCGCGAGCTGATCGACACCTATATCCTCTTTGGCGATCCAGCCATGCTGTACCGCTCCAACCCGACCGCCGTCGACTTGAACTACTTCAGCGCAGCCAAAGCCCCGGGCGGCGTGGAACTCTCCTGGGAGACCGTAGCAGAAAACACGCTGGGCGGTTTCAACCTGTACCGCCGCGAGTTGAACGGCGAATATGTCAAAGTCAACAATGATTTAATCCCATCGCAAAAGGCCGGCCTACTCGAAGGTGCCCGCTACACCTACCTGGACACCGGCGCGCTGCCGGGCACCCTCTATGAATACCGGCTGGACGTGATCGAAAACAGCCTGCAGTTGTTGTTTTCCAGAACAACGCTTTACTGGCCGTATGTGAATATATTCCCGTTGATCAGCAAATAACCCCACTCAACGGTCAAGCCACTCTGCCAACCGCTGCTGCGCGGCAGCCTCGCCGCTCAATCGAGGATCGCCGCGCAGCAGCATCTCTGCGCGGCCGCCGTAGCGCCGGATGCGGTCCCACCAGTGGATCGGGTACTTGAGATAGACACGCCACAAGCCCTGTGGCACCCCGTACAGCCTGCTCATCGTTTCTGGCGCAGGCAGCATGGCCTCCCAAAACGCGCGCCAGCGGCCTTTTTGTTTGCTACCCTGCATGAGCGCAATGAAATTGTCCGACAGGGGCGGCGTCTCCTGGAAAATCCGCGCGCGCGCCCAGTCCAACACTTCATCGGAGTAATCGGCCGGCTGCAAGTGCTTCAGCATCTCGGCCGGCACCGGTGCGTCCAGCAGGTCCGCAGCCAGCCGGAGCGCAAGATAGACGCCGCGGGCGGCGTGCCAATCGATAGCGCGCGTCAGAATCCCATCCCAATCCAGGCTGCCGCGGTGCAACGCCGTCACCTCGCGGATATCACACAGCGTGCGCATCTGCTCGTTAAAGTGATGCTGCGCGGTATGAATGCACAGGTGCAGCAGCAGATCCTCGCGGCAAAGGGCAAGCCCGCGCACCTGTTCGGTCTCAAAACGTTCCGCGCGCGCCCACAACCCCGAAACATCCACCTTCACCGGCGATTCCGGCGCAACGATATTCCAGTGCAACTCGATGATCACACCGCTCTTTTGGAATGGCGGCATGTGCTTGGCCAACGAGAATTCCACCTCAGGGGCAAAATCCTGGTAAGGCGCAAAACCAGCCATCTGAAGCACTTCAACACCCCGAAGGACATCTTCACGCGAAACCAGAATATCCAGGTCGCCCATCGGGCGCAGGCCGGCATCGCGGTAAATTGCGTCTGCCAGGTATGCGCCTTTGAGCAGGATGACCGGAATGCCCGCCGCTTCAAAATCCGCCAGCACGCTGGAAAGCTGATGGAACAGGTGGGCATTAGTCGCATGGCATTGGTAGTAAGCCCCGCGCAGGTCCGCCGCCACCTCCGCGGGGAGGTTCGCTGCGCCTGCACGTTGGATCAGTTGCCGATAGAGCAGCGGCGCCACCCCCAACCTGCCCGCCAGTTTGGCAATATCAAACCACCGGCCTGCTGGAAGGTCGCCCTGCCCTGCAAGGTCCGCCAGCCTGCCCGCTAAAATTGCGCTCAGGATTTCTTCGTCAACCACAAGTGAATTATAGCAGGCAAGTAGATCCTGAATTAAAAACACACAGGGTGGCCGGTCAGCCACCCTGTGTGCCCTGTACCCTCAATCGATCACCTCTTACGGCCAGGTACCTTCGTTAAAGTCATGGAAAACCTTGTGGATTTTTTGCATGTCTGGAATAAAGTAAAAAACATAATCCTGGCCCTCTGAAGACGGCAGCGTTTCAGCCTTGAACGAATCCGCAGGGAGTGTGACAAATTGAATGTCCTCGCGTTTGATCTGCTGGGCCAGGCACATGAACATGGGCAAATCAGCTGGAGAGAAATCCGTCAGCACCTGGTTGGTAAGGATGAAATCGGCCAGGAGGGGAACCAACCGGGGACGCACCTCTTCCGACATCATCTTTTTGTACAGTGCATTCAACACGATGGTCTGATTATCAATCCGATCCAGATCCGAGTATCCTTCGCGGATGCGGGAAAACAAAACCGCCGTTTCGCCGTCAAAATGGTGTGTGCCAACGCCAAAAAAACCAATATCATTCCCGTTCACATTCCCATCCACTGCCTTCTCCAGCGTGACATCAACACCGCCAACAGCGTTAATGAGCTTTTCCAGCGAATACATGGAAATCACGCCGTAATGGTCCGGGTAAAGTCCAAAATTGTAATACAGCGTGTCCGCCATCAGCCCTGCGCCGCCGGCTTCACCCTGGTAATAGCCCATGCCCGGCGTCCCATAGAAATAGGACTGGTTGATTTTCCCGTAGTCAATCCCCTTGTTTTCAAGGCCGGGTATGTACACCCTCAAATCCCGCGGCACCGCCAGAATAGCAACCGAGGGCTTGGTGAAATCAATCCGCACAATGCGGATCACATCGCCCAATCCATAGAGGTAATCGTTACTCTTGCTTTGATAGTCAATTCCAATCGCGAGGATAAACATCCTCTCCGGGCCGCCGCACAAGGGCTGCTTCTCAATCAACTCAATCTCCGGAGTCGCCGAATCAGCTTCTGCAGTCGGAACAGCCGCCAGCGTGGCCCCCATCGCTTGCATCCCGGCCAGCGCAGGTGCATCCGCCGGCAGGGTGGGCTTTGCCAACCCGCCGGACAATGGCTTGCGCCAAAGGATGCCGTATGCAACCGCTCCAGCAATCAGGCAGACAAGCAGGAAACTTAGAATAAAAACAAGAAGTTTTTTATTTTTCACCGAGACCATCGAATAAAGCCCTCCTTCGGCAGCGGCATGCAAGTCGTATGGACAGGTTTAATCAACCACCTCAATCACCAGCCCGCCGAACAACGGCCAGGTGGGCTCGGTGGCATCATCCCCGATACGCGGCGCCGAGGTCCAGCCGGTCGGCACATCCACCGATCCGCCAGCATAATCAAACGACCAGGTTTCGTGCACGTTCTGGCCGTTGCGCAGGCGGTAGCTGCCCGGCTGTAACAGGCTCGAAAGGTCAACGGCTACTGTCTCAGCCGCATCGCGGTTGAAAATCGCTATTGCCCCCAGCCAGCGCTTTGATTTTGAAAAAGGAATCACCCGTGTGAGTGCTGCAGGAAGGGGCAAATTTGCAAACCCATCCATGATGGGCCACTCGGCGCATTCGTACATGGAATTATTTGCAGCGACAACCGTTTGAAAATCGTACAGCCGGAAGAAATCCAGCTGAATGGCCGTATTATTAAGGATGGTTGCATCCTGATTGGTACCCGCCAGAGAATACCGGCCAAGCTGGCACCAGGCCTGGTACTGCCAGTTGCCGTCATACCGAAAATTGGATAATCCATCCCCGCCGCCTGCCTGCACTGGATGCCCGCAGATGATGTTGTCAATGCAATGAAAATCCTTCAGGGCAATCCCGCTATTCGTGTCGGAGTACAGGTGGATGGAATATTTTCCAAACTGTTTGAAGAACAGGTTGCGGGCAATCGTTTTCAGTCCGCCCGGGTCATTCAGCCCGTAGATGGCATGCCCGTGCCCGATTCCATCCGCAGCACGGTAGCCGTTGTTGTAAATAATGTTCTCGCTGATTTCACTTGGTCCGCCCAGCGACCACCGCACCCCGCCGTAACCGTGGATATCGCAGATCGAACAGCCGTACAACGCGCTGCCGGGCGTGTTGAGTTGAATCGCATTGGTAATCAGGTGGCGGTCGGTGCGGCTGTCGATGAAATCAATATCATAAATTTCGACATAGTTCCCATTGACTACCAGGCTGCCGTCAATCACCACCTTGCCGGGATGGCGCGGCATGATCTTGATCGGGTTGCCGGGCAAGCCAGCAACCTGGCGTTGCAGGGTGAAGTCGCCGCGGTAAATTCCATCAGCCAGTTGAATGATGTCGCCGGGGAGAATGTTCGCGCTTTGGATCACAGAGGAGAACACGGCCGGGTCGTTGATCGTCAGGCCTGCCATCGTCTTACCCCTTTACGTAAATAATGGTCGGCCGGTAATGCACGCTGACCGTGCCTGCCGCTGCTGCCGGCTCGTTCGGCTGCCCGGCCAGTTCCTCCTGCTCCGGCAAGGGTTCATCCTGGGCTGCAGCCCTGATCGAGGTTGGAACCAGCAGGTGATATGCAGCAGCAGCCTGCGCCAACACCGCCACCTGCAAAAATTTTCGCCGTGAAATTGGATTTTTCCTCATCTTGCACCTGATAATCATCTACCGTTTAACCAAAGGAACAAACAGCCGGTTTGCAAGCCGGCAAGTGAAAATTCCGCTGCCGTCCGTGCCGGCTGCCAGGGTGGTCAACGCCGAAGGCAGCAACGCCAGGCTCAACACGCTCAGGTTGCTCAGGCCGTCATTGATTGCCTGCCAGCTTCCGCCGCCGTCCTGACTCACAAACACACCGCCGCCCCGGGTCGCCGCCATCACAACCTGCGCGGGATGTGAATCAAGCGCAAGTGCGGTGACATCGCCGTTTTCCAAACCGCCGCTGGCTGCCTGCCAGCTTCCGGCAGAATCAATGCTGCGGTAAACGCCGCATTCTGTGCCTGCAAACAAAATCTGTGGAAATTCTGGATTGACAGCCAGGGCCCTCACCCGGCCGCAGCCCAGCCCCAGGCTGGCCGCCTGCCAGTGGCCGCCAGCGTTCGCGCTTTTGAACACGCCGTCCTCGGTGCCCGCGTAAAGCACCTGGGAATTCTGCGGATCGATCGCCAGGGCATGCACCAGGCCGCTGGTCAACCCATCACTGGCCGACTGCCAGTTACTCCCGCTGTTGGTGCTCTTAAAGATACCGCCCGCGCTGCCCGCGTAAATCACCGCCGGGTTGCCCGCATCGATTGCCAGGGCGCGCACACCGGGGTTTGACAGACCCGCATTGATGCTCTGCCAGCTCCCGGCACCGTTGACACTCTTGAACGCGCCGCCTTCCGTTCCCGCATACAGGACGGCCGGGTTGGTCGGGTCCATCTGCAACACATTGACCTGAAGATTCGCCAGGTTGACATTCGCCGCCACCCAGGTCACGCCGCCATCGGTACTTTTATAGACGCCGTTGCTTAATGTGCCGGCATAGTACGTTCCTGCGGCAACCGGATCAACCGCGATGGTGCTCACCGCGGGATTGGTCAGCCCGCGGTTGACCGCCCGCCAGGTAACACCAGCATCGGTGCTCTTGAATACACCGCCGTAATAGGTACCGGCATACAGCGTCATCGGATTGGCTGGATCGGCCTCCAGGGCAAGGATGGATGTGCTCGTCAATCCTTGATCGGCAGGCTGCCAGCTTGCGCCTGCGTCCAGGCTCTTGAACAGGCCCAGGTCGGTGCCCGCATACAAAACCGCCGGATCAACTGGATCCACCAGCAGGGATTGAACGAAGGGCTGATCGAGCCCCGCATTCACGCGCTGCCAGGAAGCCGCACCGTTGGTGCTGGTGTAAACGCCGCCCGCGCAGGTTCCGGCGTACAGCCTAGCCGGTTGATCCGGGTCAACCGCCAGCGCAAAAACATCCCGGTCGCGCAGGCCCGCGTTGACCGGCTGCCAGGCGTCGCCGCCGTTCACGCTTTTGAAGACCCCGCGGTCATACGTCCCAGCATACACCGTGGTCGGTGTGACCGGATCGACAGCCAGGGCGGGAACCTGCGCGGCATCCAGGCCAACATTGACCGCCTGCCAGCTGCCGCCGCCATTGAGGCTGCGAAAGACACCGGCATGATAGCTGCCCGCGTACAGGATTGATGGATTGAGCGGGTGGATCGCCAGCGACAGGATCACCGGATCGGTCAGGCCGTTGCTGAGCGCCTGCCAGCTGGCGGCATGATCCGCGCTCTTGAACACGCCGCCGCGCGTTCCAGCGTACAGAACGGCCGGGTTGGCCGGGTCCATCACCAGCGCAAATACATACCCATCCGTCAAACCGCCGCTGGCCGGGCTCCAATTTTCGCCCGCATCCGTGCTCTTGAACACGCCGCGGCCTTCGGTTCCAATGTAAAGGGTGGCCGGATTGCCATGCGAAACCACCACCGCGCGGACTATTTCTCCTTGCGGCCCAATCCATTTCCAGGGTGCAATACTTGTAAGTTCCATTAAATCTTTCCGCTCGTCTGCATCAAAGCAGACAACTCTTGCAGCTAGTATACCAGTTCAAAAACAAAAACGAGCAACGCCTCTTTCGCTCCCGGCGGAGGAAACAGGCTGTTGCTCGATGTGATGCGCAAAGATCAGGATCGAACCTGGATAACAGCCAGGTAGTGCGAGTTGAGCAGCCGAAAAGATTCAAACAGCGCCGCCAACCCCCACGAAAGCGGCACCAGGCGGCGGGCTATCGGCGGCGCAAGTGTGATTTTGGAGACTGACACGCTGCAGCCCGCAAACAGGCTCTTGATTTCAGCGGGCCGGATCCCGCGCGTCTGCGGGTTGGTGGGGTTGAGCCAAAAATCGTACCACAGCACCGCACCGCCCGGGCGCAGCACGCGCAGCATGTCCGCGGCCATCTGCTGCTTGATCTTCTCATCCAGCACAGATGAAAAGGCCGTGTACTGCAGCACCAGGTCAAAGGAGCGGTCCGGAAAGGGCAGATGCTGGCCGTCAGCGCAACTGACGCCAGATAGCGGCAGTTTGTGATGCGCCTCCACCAGCCGGTCGTGCAGCAGATCAATGCCAAACAGGTTTTCCGGCTCTGCGCCCAGCAACTGGTACTCCAGCAGCACCCCGCCGCTGCCGCACCCAACCTCTAAAATACGTTTACCCTTCAGGCTGGCGAGGCCAAGCCGCTTGAGGGCCTGGATCAATGCCCGCTGGCGCTGCTGGATGGCAAACTGGTAGGGCGCGTAAAAAAAGGAATACAGATCCTTCCCTGCCAGGCGCGTTTTTCGATCCTCGTATTCATCCCGCAGGCGGTCGAGGTCATTGGTATATGGCATAAATGGTCAGCCTGGACATCGATAAGCTCATCGCTCTTCCTGGACTAGATCCTGAAGATGGCGACTGAAGTTGCGGGCAATGGCTGCGCGGTCGTACTTTTCCAACGCCGCTACGCGGCCGTTTGCGCCCATTTTGCGCCGGCGCTCAGAGTGGGTCAACAGGAACCGCAGCGCATCCGCGATACCGGAAACATCACCCGGGCGCACCACCAGACCGCACTTTGCCTCCTGAACGATTGCCGCCGCTTCGCTTTCAGCCACCAAAACCACCGGCTTCGCCATGGCCATGGCTTCATAGAGTTTGGAGGGCACCGCGCCGGTCAACTGCACTTTCAACGGCACGATCAAAATATCAGCAGCAGAAAGCACCGCCGGCATCCGGGATTTTGGCAGCGGCTCGAGAAATTGAACCATCTCCAACCCTAACGATCTGGCCATGTTGGTTAGCTTTTGCTTTTCGGGTCCGTCGCCGATGAACAGGACCTCAAAATGATCCATGTCCCTAAGCAGCGCAACCGCGGCAAGGACCTGATCCAGCCCCTGCGCCAGTCCGTGCAGGCCAGCATAGATGACTCGCAGCTTTTCGGCGGGTTGGCTGTTTTCAACCGGGGCAAACTGAGCCACATTCACCCCATTCGACAGGTGATATATATTGACCCCGGGAAACCGCCTGGAAATATCCGCCAGGATAGTTTTGGATTGCCCCGTGACCAGCCAGGCTTTGGAATACAGGAATTTTTCCAACGCAATCCCAACCTTGTAACCGGTGCTGCCCGGTTGGATCATACCCAACTCAACCGCGGAGGCCGGCCACAGGTCGGAGATGTTGAAAATCCAGCGTGCGCGCTGGATTCGGCTCAACAGGTAGCCGCTGATGCCCAGGAAGAGCGGCGGGCTTTCGGTCAGAATCAGGTCGAATTTTGGCAGAAATAATCCAACCAGCAGCGAGGACAGTACAAACGAAAAATAGCTGACCAGTCGCGGCAGCAGAGAGCGGCTTATGGAGGGCAGGATCCACGCGCGGTGCACCGGGATGCCGTCGAGCGTTTCACGCCGCAAGATGCGGCCATAGCCCGGGTAAATCTTGCCAGTAGGATAATTCGGCATGGCCGTCAGCACGGCCACCTGGTGACCCAGCGATTGCAGCTCGCGCGCCAGATCCGACAACCGATTTTGCGGAGCGCCAACCTCGGGTGGGTAATATTGAGTGTGCAACAGGATCCGCATCGTTCCGCGCCCCCTAATGCTGCACTGTGACTTTCGAAATCACCGCCTGGAATTTCCCCGCCCGAGTGCGCGGAATTTGCGCCACCTGCTCGACAGCAATTTGCACATCGTTTCCAAGCCGCTGCCGCATGCGCGCGACGATGTCGCGCTCGTCGTCCGGCGTAAAGCCCGCCGCCGGCACCACCAGCACGCGGATCAGGTCCAGGCGCTCCTGGATGATCTGCCCTTCGCGAACGTGCGGCTGGCCGGTGAAAATGCCGTGAAAGCGCACCATCTGCCGCCCGTCCGGGCCGACCACCACATCCTCGATCCGCCCAATGACCTCGCGCAGCACCGGCATCGAGCGGCCGCACGGGCAGGGCTGGTCATCCCAGGCAGCCACGTCGCCCAGCCGGTAGCGGATCAAGGGCTGGTGCGAGCGCATCAGGCAGGTCGTCACCACCTCGCCGGGTTCGCCGGGTAAACAGGGGGTGCCGTCGGGCCGCAGAATCTCGACCGCACCCACGTCCGGGCTGACGTGCAGCCGGCCGTGCTCGCATTCGCTGGCAAACAGCGCGTTTTCCACCGTGCTGTATTCCTCGTAAATTCGGCAGCCGTAGGCCTGCTCCATCACAGCGCGCATTTCGGGCGTCAGCTTTTCACTGGTGGTGACCACCGCCTTCAGCGGCGGGACGCGCAGGCCCTGCTCAAGGATGAAGCGCGCCAGCAGGTAAAAAGACACGGCGTAGCCGGTCATCCACTCGACTCTGTGCTGCCGCAGCGCGTCAACATAGCGCACGGCGGTGTCGGGGCGCAGGTGAAAGGCCGAATAATAAACCTGCCGCTCGGCGGCGTTGAAGCGGTGAAACGGCCCTCGGCTGGCGGGGTCGGGCTCGACCATGCGCCCCGAGAAGGTGGCACGCGGCAGCCGGAAGGATGTGCCCGCCCAGTTCGCCGAGCGCGCCTCGCGCACGGCCAGCGAATCGCGCAGCTCGCTCACCGTCCAGATCGTTTCGATCGGTGTGCCGGTGGAACCGCTGGTGAGAAAGTGCTTGAGGTGCAGCGGATGTGCGTCTTCGCGCACAAACTGGCACGGATCGGCGCGAAGCGGATCTTTCTCCAGCAGCGGCAGTGACGCCAGGTCGCCAGCGCGCGCCGCCTGCTTTTGCGCGGCGCTCCAGGTATCGCGGTAGTAGGGCACATGCCCGGCGGCCAGCGTGAGCAGCTCGCGCAGGCGTTCGGCCTGCCAGGCAGCCCACTGCTCCGGCGAGTAGCGCTCGCGCGCGCGGTAGGCCGCCAGGCTGGCCGAAAAGCTGCCGCCGAAGCGCAGCCACTTCCAGTACACGCCGTAGGCTGAAACCAGCGCGTTTTGCGCGGCCAGCGGTGCGCGGTTGTAAATGCGGTCCATCCACGACATGCGCCTATCGCATCCCTTCGAACAACGCTTCCCACTGCGGCAGAATATGCGCCCAATCGAACTGCTCGGCCTTGCAGCGGCCGTTGCGCGAAAGCCGCTCGGCCAGGTCCGGTTCATCCAGGATGCGCCGGACAGCAGCCGCCATAGCAGCGGGATCGTCGGGCGGGACGAGCAGCGCGTCCTCGCTGCTGCGCCACAGGTAGGGCAGCTCGCCAACATCCGTCATCACCAGCGGCAGCCCGCAGGCCGCCGCTTCGACCGCCGCGACGCCGAAGCTCTCCAGCACGGTGGTGTTGAGAAAAATCTCCGCGCGGTTCAGCCAGACGGGCACATCGGCCTTGCTCACGCCGCCCGCGAAGGTGATCGCGTCTTCCAGCCCCAATTCGCGCACGCGAGCCACCGTCCGCTCGAGCGCGCCGTCGTGATTGTCCGGACCGATCATCACCAGGCTGGCGGCGGGATGGGTTTGGCGGACCAGGCCCAGCGTTTCGACCGCCACCCAGGGACGGTAGATGCCGTGGAAGGCGCGCAGCCAGCCCAGCCGCGGCGCGGGATTCTGCCGCAGGCGGTGGGGGTAGTTGGCAATCTCGATCGCGTTGGGCAAATAACGAATATCGGCGCGCCAGGGTGAGAGCGCCGAGGCGACCCAGCGCGAGGGCGTGACTACCGCGCGTGCGCCGCGCAGCAGCCGCTCGATCCGGGCGGGATGCCGCCGCGCAAACGCTGGCAGCCCGCCGCCGTGCAGCACCAGCGCATAGGGCTTGCGCAGCGCGCCCAGCAGCCCGCAGACCGCTTCGGCCCAGGCGAACGCCGGCCCGCTGTACACTTCCACCAGCGCCAGGCGGTATTCGCGCGCGCGCAGCAGCGCCGTGCCGAGCATGTCGGCCAGGCGCGCCGCCCGCCCCACCCGGCTGGAGGTGGTGAGCACCGCCCAGCCGCGCGCCCGCAGCCGCGCGCACAGCTCTTCGCCCATACCGCGCGTGTGCAGCCGCCCGGAGAGGAAGTTTCCGACCATCAAGAGCGACTCAGACATCTGTATCCAAATCGAGCGGCTTGATGATCCGGGCAGGCACGCCGCCGGCCAACACGCCGTCGGGGATGGCGCCGGTGACGACCGCGCCCGCCGCGATCAGCGCACCCTTGCCAACTGTGGTGCCCGCTGTGACGGTCACATGCGCAGAGATCCAGCTGCCGCGGCCAATTCTCACCGGCGATTCTTCCACGCCGCCGTAGCGGAAGGAACCGTTTTTGCGGGTGTGATTGCTAGACGAGACCACAACGTAAGGGCCAAACATAACCTCATCATCAATCTCGATGACCTCGCCGGCCAACAGCGCACACCCAAAGGCAATGTAAATATGCTTCCCCAGTCTGATCCTGCCTGGTTGATAAATATCCAGGTTTCTGCCCAGGCGCAAATCACCATCGCAACGCCCAAAGAACGGTCGGGCAGCCCAGCCCCGCAGCCGCAGGAAAAAGACGTTATCCGGCAGGCCGTTGAGCAGCCACAGCACAAAGTGCAGCGGCCAGTCGTAACGCAGGTTGTGCCAGAGCCTATGCCGCATGTTCTTTCACCCACCCTTCAATTTCATCCACCATGCGCGGTACCTGCGCCTCGAGCGTGTTCTGGCGGGCCAGCGCCAGCCCGGCGGCGATGCGCTGCCTGCGCAGCCCGGCGTCGCGCAGCAGCCCGCCGATGGCGCGTTCCAGACCGGCCGGGTCGCCCGGCGCCACCAGTTCGGCCGCGCCCTCAATGAAATCCGGGATCGAGCCGACCCGCGTGGCCGCCACCGGCAGCGAATGCGCCATCGCCTCCCAGATCGTGCGCGGAAAGCCCTCGGAGGCGCGCGAGGCCAGCACGAAAATGTCCGCCTGGCGGTAGAACTGGAACAGGTCCGGGCCCACGGCGCGGTAGCCGTGGTAGCGCACGCGCTCTGCCAGCCCGGCGGCGGCCGCGGCGGCCTGCAATTCGTCCAGGATCGGGTCGCCCGGCTCGGGCATGCCCACCAGGTCCAGCGCCAGGTCCTCGCCCGCGCGGGTCAGCCCGATCAGCGCCTGGAGGATGTCCATCAGCCCCTTGGCGCGGTCCATGCGGCCGGTGTACAGCAGCCGGGCCGGGCGCGATTGGCAGGTATCCTCGCGGACATAAAAATCGGCTTCGGTCAGCGTGGTGGTGCGCGTTTCGACCAGGCGCGGCACCCGCCCCTCAAGCTGGCGGTAAAGCTTTCGGCTGTTGACGATCGTCAGGCTGCGCCGCGCGGCGGCCAGCTGCCCGCGCGCGTTCCACCAGGCAAAGGCGCGGATGGCCTCCTTGCGCCAGCGCGGCTGGGGCAGGTCATCGACCCCGGCCAGGTAATCGCCCACCAATAACAGCGCAACCGGCACCTCACCGGCGGCGCGCGCTGCGGCCGGCAGCAGCGGCGACGGCCCGCGGATCAGCAGCGCATCCATCCCGGCGCGGCGTTCGCGCAGCGGCGCCAGGATGCGCCCGGCCTGCAGCAGCCGCTGCGGCACCGATCCGCGCGGCCCGAGCGAGTTCAGCCGGGCGTTGGCGGCCTGCAAGGGGTAATCCAGCAGTGGTCGTTCCTCCGGGCGCGGTGCATGCAGGAACAGCTCCAGCCGCTCCACCCGCGCAGCCAGGCTGTCGAGGAAGCGACCCAGGTAGCCGGGCGCCCAAACCGCGCCGCCGCGCTCCTCGGCCGGGATGTGGTAGTGAAAGCCCAGCCTCATGCGGCCTGCCCCATGCGCTCAGCGCGCCGCAGCCGCCCGGCGGTGACGATCAGCGCGGCCGCCAGCCCGTAGACCATCCAGTTGCCCGAATTGGTCAACGAGTTGACTGCCCACATGTGAATGCTCATGCCGACAAAGCCGGCATACACGCCGGCCGCCCAGTACTGCCCACGTTTGGCCAGGAAGAAGGCCGCCGAGCCGCCCTTGAGAGTCAGCGTGAGCAGCAGCAGGCCGTAGGGAACTGCGCCGAGCAGCCCGCACTCGGCCAGGAAGCCCAGGTAGGAATTGTGCGCCGAGCGGCGGTCGAAGAAATCCTGGTAAGCGTACTGAAGGACAGGCGGCAGCACCAGCGGGGTCGATTCCTTGCGGAAGCGCGCCGTGCCCACGCCGATGAGCGGGTTTTCTTCAAACAGCCTCAGCGCCTTCTGGTTCATCAGCAGGCGGATGGCGTAGGATTTGTCCTCCTGCAGGTTGTTGAAGGTGGAAAAGCGCTGTTCCACCGCGCGGGCCACCGGGTTGGGCGTGGCCAGCACCAGCGCGCCCAGTGCGACTGTCGCCAACACCACCAGCAGCGGCAGCCGGGCCGAGCGCAGCCGGACAAACAGCAGCAGCCCAAGCTGCACAGCCACTGCTGCGCCAATGGCCACCCACGAGCCGCGCGAGCCGTTGACCGCCGCCGCGCCCCACAGGACGATGTTGGCCAGCGCGGCCAGCCAGCGCGCGCGCCCGCGCGACCGCACCAGCAGGTTGAAGGTGAACGGCGCAAAGGTGGAGAAAATAAAGCCGTAGGTGTTCTGCGTCAACAGGTGTGTGCCGGACCAGGCGCCCAGGTTGCTGTAGAGCAGCACCTCGCCCCAGCGCAGCAGCGCCAGCAAAAAAGCCCCCCAGCCCAGCAGCGCGCTCACGCCCGGCCCCAGCCCGCCCTCGCTGACCAGATAGGCGGTGACAACGAAGACCAGCAGCCAGTAGGCGTAATGGATGACGATGTTGAGTCCGTCGCTGTCGAAGTCAACCCCGCCGCTGAGGATGCCGTTGAGCAGCGCGGAGAGGAAGATGGCCAGCCAGAGCGCGGCGGCCAGCAGAACCCAGCGGCGGTAGCGGCGCAGCCAGGCGCGCCGCGGGCGGAAGAGCACTTCCAGCGCGATGACGAAGAAGATGGGCGCCGAAAGCGACAGGCCCAGCAGCGGCACGTCAATGATCGGCAGTGCCATGTAGAGCGCGAAGACGTAAAACAGCACCACCACCAGCCTTTTGAGGACCGGTGAGCGCGGCGCGGTCGGCGCTTCAAACTGCGAATAGGGAGGCGAAATGGGCGTTTCAGCCATCAGGAAAGCACCACCTGCCCGGCCAGGGCGGCCTCGGCGTCCTGCCACCAGTCGATGCCGGGGGCCAGGCTGCGCGCGCTGGGTTTTTGCAGCACCCCGCGCAGCGAACCCACAAAATAGCCCCAGGCATAGGCGAAGCGGTGGCGGCGCGGGCGGGCCAGCGCGCGCGCCAGGTTGATCAGGTTGTTGCCGAGGTAGGATTTCAACAGGTCCACCCGGTCGGAAAAATGCGGGGGTTCAACAACACGGTAATGATCGTTGAGAAAGCGGCGACTGTAGGCCGTGGCGTACCCCAGCTGGTACGCCCTGGTCGGGTAGGAATTCGGCATGGCGTCGTCGGGATGTTCAATATTCAGATTTTGGAACAGGATCAACTTTCCTTTTCTCCCGACCTGGCGCGAAAGAATCGAATCCTCGCCCAACCCACAGCGGATATGCGTCAGCGCAAACAGGTCTTCCAGAAAACAACTTGGATCCAACGCGCTCATGCGGTATGCCATCACCCGACCCTGCAGCCACTCCACGCGCGAAATGGGCTCGCCTTTATCCGGAAAAATCCGATTGCCCACAGGGGTGTAACCGCCGGGCGGGTATTTTCGCGCCGTTCCCAGCACGTTCACAAGCCAGTTGGATTTTGCCGCTGTCCGCATATCCATCAATGCAGGCTCATTTGAGAATTTTTCCAGGCCGCCTGTGACCGTCCGAGCCGTCGCCCCGACCACGGCGGCGTCTTCGAACCCGGCGAGCAGCTCCGACAACGTGTTTTGATCTTTAAGGCGGATATCATCATCAAAATAAACCAGGAATTCCGGATCAAAACCGCTCGCGCATCTCCAGCCTAGATAGCGCTGATAGGCCAGGTTGCCGTGATTGGAGGGAATGCAGGCAACAGGAAAGGGCAATTCCTGCTGCAAGGAATTCAATATGGCGATGACAGCCTTGCTTTTGGGGTCCCCATCGATCACAATGACACGCTCCGGCAGAAGGCTCTGCCGGGCAATATCTTCGATGAGAAGCCGCAGCAGGCCGGGGCGCTGATAGGTCGGAATGGCAATGGCAAACTGACTCATTACCCTAATCTTTCTGTAAGATTGACCGGTAATAGGTGAGGTTTTGTGGGATCCAATCGGCTTTATTAAAATGATGGATCACTCTGCTTCTGGCGTTTCTGCCCAGTAGCTGAGCAAAATCCTCGTCACCTAAAATGGATAAAATGCCATGAGCAATATCGGATGGATGATGCGGATCGCACAAAACGCCAGAAACCCGATCCTCAATCGTTTCGGGGCCGGAAGCCAGTTTTGTGTAAACGACCGGACATCCCACCGCCATCGCTTCCAGGGGGCCCATCGCAAACGCCTCGCTGAAGGATGGAAACACGCACAGGTTGGCCTGGCGCATTTGACGAACAACCTCAGCGCGGTCTACGTGCCCCAAAAACTCCACCCGCTGCTGAAATTTGGGCTGCACCAGGTCGATCAATTTTTGCAGATAAGCATCGTCAAAGCACTTGCCCAACAGGCGCAGCCGGGCAGAATGATCTTTTTCAAAAACTTCATTCACAGCCTGCATCAGCGGCTCAACCCCCTTCTTGGGGTTGATGGTGTTTACAAATAGAATCAGCCCCTTGTCTTTTACAACGCGGCCATCCGGGGAAAAGTAATCGGTGTCCACCGCATTGTAGATGACCTCAAACTCACGATCGAGGCCAGAAATTTCAAGCTCTTTCCTGGCGGTGTATTTCGATACAAAGACCAGATGGTCAGCACGGGCAAGGGTCTGTTTTTCAAAATGGTAGATGATCCTGGATGCACGCCGCTTGTGCAATTCCGCGTCAAAATAGGCTGCGCTGCCGTGACCGCGGCAAACAATTGGCACGTTCCGTATCCCTCCCCACGGCAGTATGCCTTCATAATCGGGCACTTCAAGCAGGTCAAACGGCTGACTGGCATATTCTTTCTTGACAGCCATCAGCAACCTCAATCGGTTGAGCACATAGGCTGCCTGCGCAGGGATAAATTTCGACACGGCGGGCAGCCGGATCACCTTAACGCCGTTGATCCACTCAACAATGGTCTCGCTGACTGCCAGCACCTGCGGGCTGTAAACGCCAATTACGGTGGCGCACATGCCTGCAGCCGCCAGGCCCTCTGCAAGATCGCGAGTGACCGTACCGATGCCGCCGTGGCGGGACGGGGGATATTCATTGCAGATGAAACAAAGTCGCAAGGCTTTAGCCATTTCCACCGCACAGCCGGCGATACAATGCTTCAAACTGGTCATTGACGATGGAAATATCAAACAGCTTCACCGCTCGTTCGCGTCCAGCATGCCCCATTTCGATCCTTCGTTTCGGATCCGAAAGAAGGGCCTCGATTTTATCGGCGATATCATGCGGATCGCGGCGGCTGGCCAGCAAACCCGTGACCCCATCTTCAATGTTTTCCGGCAGACCGTTGGCATCCGTCACCACACACGGCAGCCCGCAGGCCTGCGCCTGCAGGACGCTGTTATTAAAGCCATCTTCCACACTACACAACAAATATAGATCGGCTTTTCGCATCCAATTTCTTACTTCAGATATATCTAGCCAGCCCAATAAATGTACGGCATCTTCAAGGTGTAGATCACGAATCGTATATTCCACTTCTTCAGAATTTTCGCCGTCACCGGCAATAAAGTAATCGATTTTCCAGCCTCGCTTAATTAGTAAGTCAACTGCTTTAATTGCAAATTCATAACCTTTTTGCCAACGTAATTTTGCTGATGTAAAGATCATTGCATGATTATTTTTGAAGCTTGATTGGGGCTGGCTCACTACATTCTCAGGTGAAAAGAAACTGGTATCTACAATCGGCGAGATAATTGAATAATTATCTTTGTTATATCCTTGTTGAACCGCTTGCTCATATAAATATTTGGAAATGAAATGAATGTGATCAGCACGATCAAAAATTGGCCCAAATAACCCTGGACGTAAAGTTAAATCCTGACCACGAAAACTAACAAGTGTTCGACTTTGAATTATTTCACCCAACTCCAATCTGCGAGCAGCGATTCTTGAGTGATTTATGTGAACCAAATCATATTTTTCTTTTATCCAGGGGAGATACTCAAAAGTCTTCCTAAATACCGTACGTGTCTTTCTTTCATTCTTTCTTAAATAGGCTACCATATTAGCTATACGAGATGGAAATCGCAGCGAAGAGATACTTTGATAAAAGCAATCAGGTGTCATATCAAACAGATGTATCGGATTTGCGAAGGTGTGGATCCTAGACCATAATAGAGGATCATTAAAGTATTCTGTTTGACGCGCACTGAAATTAATTTTCTCGGTAAAAATATCAATCCAGAATCCTCGGCGTGATAATTCCTGCATCCAGGCCCAAATATAGTTGTGTTCCTTATCAGGAAAAGAAGTTGTGATGACTGCTATTCGCATTTTTTTAAGCTCAACATTCTAAATATTAAAACATGATCGTTGCTGTAAGAAATATCACGCCTACCTAAGCTTCGCTTTTTCATAAAAATCCGCAAATTCCCTGGCGTGCCGTTCAGCGGAAAAGAACTCGCCGGCCGTTTTCCAACCGGCTTGCCCGACGGATTCCATCAACCGCGCATCTTTGACCAGCACGAGTTTTTCCCACCAGGTCTCCGGTTTGAACGGGTCCAGCAGAAAGCCATTGACACCGTCCTGGATGATCTCAGCCGTTCCGCCCACATCCGTGGCAAAAACTGGCAGGCCCAGCGCCATCGCCTCGGCCGTTGCGTTGCTGAACCCCTCAGCCACGGAGGATTGCACAAAGGCGTGCGAGTTTTTCATCAACCTGGAGAACTCCTCATACGGCAGTTTTCCCGGCAGTCTGACCGAATGGTCCAACCCCAAAGCGTGAATCCAATAAACTAATTCCTCTTTCGCGGGGCCGTCTCCTACAATCGTGAGTTCTGCATTGAAGCCCCGATCAAGCAAAATTCGGAAAGCCAGCAGTAAATTCACGTACCCCTTTGTCCAATGAAGCCGCCCAATGCTGATAAACCGGTGCTTTCTATCTGGCGGTTGCGTTAAAGGCTCAACCCTGTCCTTTGGAACAGGAACGGTGGTGTATATGGTTCGGTGAAATATCGAATCAGCGTCCAGTCTCAAATTCCGATTGGCCGTTTGCCAAAGTGCATCGCTGACGCTGTGGATCCCGGAAGCTTTCCGTAAAGTTTCCGCTATCTTATCGCCGTAATCCACAGACAATAAAGGCATCACTTGCACATCAGAACCGCGCAAGGAAACTGTATAGGGTATGCCCAATTCTTGCGGAACCCACTTCATTAATTGAGCAAGGCTGGCAAAATGAAAGTGAATCAGGTCTGGATGAAGCTGGCGGAAGTAGCCGATCATCACTTGATCGCGAATAGACTGGCCTGTTTTTCGATGACTTCCTGTAGAGAGCAAATACCTTAAGCTAAGTATTTTTTGCGGGCTGGAGAGATGGTCAAAATGCGGTGCAATTTTTGTTGCCAGAGGACCGCCCCATCCACTTTGAGCGGAAGCTGACTCGTATCTTTTTTCAGCATGGCGGGCAACAAGCTGAACCGGCAGTCCATGCCTGGCTAATGCTTCTACATGACGATTGATAAATACTTCACAGGGAAAGTTATAGGTCACTTCTATGATTGATGGCATTGTTTTGGATACTCTTCAACTTAGATTGTTATAAATATTCTTAATCACCGAAAAACATTTACGCTGATCATAATTTTCGACAATCAAATTAAAGTTTTTTACGAGTTTTTCCTGAAATTCTTCTTCTCTTTCAGAAAATACTTTTCTAATCGCATCTACGAGTCCATTTACACTCTCATTTGAAACGCGATAATAAGCCCCTTGTGATAGAAATTCTTTGTATGCAGTCAAATCACTTGTTACAACGGGCGCCATGCAGGCAGACACTTCGAAAAGAGTCACTGGCAATCCATCCTGGTTTGGATAATTAATTACTAAATCTGCCATGCTGTAGAGAATGGGGAGGATTTGATAATCCATTTCATCAGCCCAAATTACTTGTGTAGCTATCCCTAGATCCTTTGCCAATTCTTGCAGTTTCATTTTGTATTCTTCATCAAATTTTCCAAACAGACGAAAAATTAATACTGTTTCAAATTCACATTCGCGTGAAAAAATTGAATATGCTCTAAGGATTTGATCATGCCGCATTTTTGGATTAATTCGGCGAGGACTAAGGATTATTTTTGATGTTTCCAAAATACCAAGGTGTTTCCGTAATTTCTGTTTTTCCTCAGATGACCTGGGTCTAAACAGGTCTAAATCAATCCCAAAATAGAATAAACTTTTCTTGAGTGAACGACCAGCAAGTTCTTCACATTCATCCAATATTTCGTTAGTATCAGCTGTTACATAATCGGCTGATACTAATGCATGAGATATTTTTTTACACAGTTGACTATTTCTCATATTTTCATAAAAGAATTTATTAATATCCGAACCTAATGCAGTCAAGACTAATGGATGGATCTTTGCCAATGCACAATAATAAGCACTTTTGGTAATGAAAATAACATGCACAACATCTGGCTTAATTTTGAACCAAATAAGTCGCAAAAATAATGTGTTAATTAAATCTGTGAAGAATTGTCTCAGCCTATAGAATTTTAAGGATTGTAACAAGCGAAAATCAGGGTACTTAACATAGGAATAATTAGTTTGTTCTTCAGGTTTTGGATTTTGCTTACCAACACAAGTTACAGAGTATCCTTCACTTAAAAGCATTTCTATGAATCTTCTTGTATGTTCATCTATTAGATCTGGGGTTAGAAGCATTATTCGCATTTCAATTTATCTTTCACCATTTATTCTTTTCATTAGCTCAGCCCATTTTGTTTTACTGTATAAACCTGATTCTGAATCAAATGTAAAACCAAGCTGGGAATACAATTTTATTGCTGGAATTCTATAATCATCAGTGCGCAATACCACACCCGGAAAACCATTCTTTCTTGCTGTTGATAATGCTTGAATGGTAACAAACCTACCTAATCCCAATCCACGAAATTCACGTTTTACAATGACATACATGAGTAGTGCATATGGTTTATATTTCTCTCGAGCACAAATTGAAGCACACGCAACAAAAGTTTCTTGGTTTTTTATTAAAATTCCCCCATTCTCGATGAGATCATTGAGGATTTCCTTTCTTAGTTTTTCAATGTTCCAATTTCCAAATTCTTGTGTAGCATTTATAAGGTTTACCCATTCATCCTCCAATCCATTCGTAAACCGAATTTCTTGAAAACCCGCTAGTTTACATACATTTGAAGATTCATAATTGCTTTTTGTAAACTCCAGCTTCATCTGCAATCTTGAATCAGGATATTTTTTTTTCTGATTTTGATGTAATACTCTTATTATTTTATTTTCAATAAATTTTAGATAATTTATCATTTTGAGAATCATTCAATATTCACGACACTTTGCCCTTTGTATTCACCTGATTCATATTTCATAACAAAAGGCATAAAGACCATACCATGATTTTTATTGAAAGTATATCCATGAGAAGAAAAATCTTTTGGAAGTATTTCAAAATCAACAGCCCGTGGACAATCTAAAATGGTTTTCCCATCCTGGTTTGCAACTAAAATCCGAAAGTGGTATTGACCAGGTAACAATAACAATTGAGGGATTATGACTTCTATGTTAATTTCATTCAATAAATCTTGTTCGATAATAAGGCCAGCTTCTTTTGAGTGAAAGGCAAAAATCAAACGCTCCCATACATCCAAAAGGTCAACACCAAAATATAATTTTCTCATTGGATTATTCATATTTAAAACCACATTCAAAATTAATCGATCACCAGTTTGAAAACTTGATTGGTGGCCAGAGTTATTGCGAGATAAAGAAATTCCAGCTACAGATGGACCATTGTATTCACTTATCAAATTATTTATCTGAGCACTTCCAGCATTTTGGGTTAAGTACCGAACTATGACCTTTTCTGTTTCCTCTAAGGCATTAAACTTTCCTTTTTCTAATAATAAAGATTTCTCACAAAGACTCTGTACCGCCGCCATATTATGGCTGACGAAGAGCACCGTTCTTCCCTCCTGGCTGGCCACGTCGCCCATCTTGCCCAGGCACTTCTTTTGAAACTCGGCGTCGCCCACCGCCAGCACCTCGTCCACCAGCAAAATCTCGCTCTCCAGGTGCGCCGCCACCGCAAAGGCCAGCCGCACGTACATCCCGCTGGAGTAGCGCTTGACGGGCGTATCAATGAACTTCTCCACCTCGGCGAAGGCCACAATTTCATCGAACTTGCGGGTAATCTCCTGGCGGCTCATGCCCAGGATGGCGCCGTTCAGGTAAATGTTCTCGCGGCCGGTCAGCTCGGGGTGAAAGCCGGTGCCCACCTCCAGCAGGCTGGCGATGCGCCCCTTCACCTTCACGCAGCCGCTGGTGGGTGCCGTCACCCGCGAGAGGATCTTGAGCAGCGTGCTCTTGCCGGCGCCGTTGCGCCCGATGATGCCCAGTACCTCGCCCTGCTGGACGGTGAAGCTCACATCGCGCAGCGCCCACAGCGTCTCGCCGTCGCGGTTGCCGTGGTCCGTTTGGCCGATTTTGAGCAGCGGGTTGGGTAAACCGCGCTTTTTGGCCCACCACACCTTCAGGTCGTTGGTCAGCGTCCCGGTGCCAATCTGGCCGAGACGGTAAGATTTGGATAAATTTTCGACAGAGATGACGGGATAGCTCATTGCTGATAGCTCATGGCTGATGGCTCATAGTTGATAAGAAGAAGTATGCTAATCCGTGAGGGGCAGCGAGCGAATGAGGCCGTTGAGCATTTTGGCAATCTCATCCGACTGCTTTTCCAGCGATAGATACGCATCAGATGGGATCCATCCGCGCATTTGAAAGATATCCAATAAGGTCATGGTTTCATAAAGCGAACCGCGGGCAATGAACAGGAAATGATTGAATTCCTTGCGTGAAAACCGGCCTTTACCCTCGGCGATGTTCATTGGCAGCGAAGTCGCCGCTGCTTCTAGCTGCTCCACCAGGCGAAAATGCTTGCGGTCCGTGTCCAGGTGCTCAGTCAGATCGATCACGGCGTTGGCAAATTCCATGCTCTTTTGCCACACCATCAGATTTTTATACGCCGTCTGCCCCGATTCACTCATCCACCGCCTCCACTTTTTCCTGCTCTCTTGCTATCAGCTCTCTTGCTATCAGCTTTCTTGCTATCAGCTATTTGCTACACCGTATCCATAAACGTGGCTTCCACGCGGTTGAACAGCACCGCGCCCAGCACCACGATCACAACCATGAAGCCGAAGCTGTAAAGCAGGTCCAGCGGTTGGGCCGAGCCGGCCCCCAGGAAGGCATAGCGGAAGGTCTCGACGATGGGCGTCATCGGGTTGAGCCGGATGAGTGCCTGGAAGCGCGCCGGGATTGAAGATGCCGGGTAGATCACCGGCGTGGCATACATCAGCAGCGACACGCCGAACTGCACCAAAAAGCGCAGGTCGCGGTACTTGGTGGTGAGCGACGAAATGATGATGCCAAAGCCCAGCCCCAGCCCGGCCATCATCAACAACAGCACCGGCGTGAGCAGAATCCACAGGTTGGGGCGGACGGCCGCGCCGTTCAGCGCAAAAACGCCCACGAAGATCAGGAAGAAGACGAACTGAATGGCAAAGGTGATCAGGTTGGAGATGAGGATCGAAACCGGCACGGCCAGGCGCGGGAAGTAGACCTTGCCGAACAGGTTCGCGTTGTTGACGAAGGTGTTGCTGGTTTTAGTCAGGCACTCTGCAAAGTAGGTCCAGATGACCGTGCCGGACATATAGAAGAGGAACTGCGGCAGGCCGTCGGTGGGCAGCTGGGCGATGCCGCCGAAGATGACCGTGAACGTGATGGTGGTGAGCAGCGGTTGAATCAGGTACCACAGCGGGCCGAGAATGGTTTGCTTGTAGACCGAGACGAAATCGCGGCGCACAAAGAGCATCACCAGGTCGCGGTAGCGCCACAGCTCGCCCAGGCGCAGGTCCAGCAGGCTGCGCTGCGGCCGGATGATCAGGTCCCAATCCTCGCGGTCAACCGAAGTCATTGCAGCGCCGCCTTCACCGCATCCACCACAGCCCGCACGCGCTCCTCGCCCATGGTCGGGTAAAGCGGCAGGGTCACCTCGCGCGCGGCGGCATCCTCGGTGCGCGGCAGGTGCTGCACGCCGCATTGTTCGCGGTAGAAGCTAAAGGTATGGACCGGGCGGTAATGAATGCTGGATTGAATGCCCGCATCGCGCAGCGACTCCATAAAACGCTGGCGGTCGGTGCCGGGCGGCAGCAGCATCGGGAAGATGTGGTGAGCGGGTTTACCCTGAGAGGTATGCGCGAAGGGTAAGACAACACCGGTTGAGTCAAGCATCTGCCAGTACAGGTGGGTCAACTCGGCGCGGCGGGCGTTGTTGCGCGCCAGCTTGCCCAACTGCGCCACGCCCAGCGCCGCGCGCAGCTCGTCAATGCGGTCGTTGTAGCCCAGTTCCACCACGTCATACGAAAAGGCATGTCCCTTGTGCCGGTCATAGGTCAGGCTGGTCATACCGTGCGAGCGCATCAGCCGCACCCGCTCGGCCAGCCGATCATCGTTGGTGGTGAGCATGCCGCCTTCGCCCGTCGAGAGGTTTTTGTTCGAAAAGAAGCTGAAGCAGCCCACATCGCCCCAGCTGCCCAGAGGGCGGCCGTCCAGCGCCGCGCCCGGCGCGTGCGCCGCATCTTCAATAATCCTCAGGCCGTACTTATCCGCGACAGCCGAGATCTCGCGCATACGGCAGGGATAGCCAGCATAGTGCATCACGATGATGGCTTTCGTCCGCAGTGTAACGGCCGCCTCAACCGCTTCAGGGTCAATGGTCAAATCATCGGGTCCAATAATATCCGCAAAGCGCACCTCTGCACCGGTATAAAGCACAGCGTTGGCAGTTGCAACGAACGTGAGAGAAGGCACGATCACTTCATCGCCGGGCCCAAGATCAATTGCCAGGCAGGCCAGGTGCAGTGCCTGCGTGGCATTCGAAACCGCCAGCGCATGCCGGCAGCCGGCCAGTTCAGCAAAGCGCGCTTCAAATTCCTGCGTCACGCCGCCCATGGTCAGCCAGCGCGAGCGCAGCACGCGCAATACAGCTTCCTCTTCTTCACTGCCAAAATCCAAATCCGCAAGCGGAACACGCCAATCCAAGGGCTACTCCTCCGGTAAAAACTGTGAGCGCATGTGTTCGAAATCGCTGTTGGCCTGCTCATAATCGTCCGGGCGGCCCAGGTCCTGCCAGTATCCGTCAAAAGGATAGGCGCACACCCGTTCGCCCGCCGCCAGCATTTTCTTTACCAGGTCTGGGAAGTCCAGCCGCTCATTGTAAGGAATATAATCCAGCACGCGCGGCTCAAAGACGTACAGCCCCATGCTCACCTGATATTCAATATCAGGCTTCTCGATGTATCCTTTAATCGTATGGTCGCCGTTGGTCTGGATGACGCCCAGGTCAATGTGCACCGTGCGGCGGTGGGTGGCAATGGTGGCGGCGGCGCCGTTTTCCTTGTGGAAACGAACCAGATCGGCAATCTCCAGCGTGGTCAGCACATCGCCGTTGGCCACCAAAAAAGAATCGGTCAATTCCTGCGCGCCAATCAGCGAAAGCGGACCGGCCGTGCCCAGCGGCTTTTTTTCGTGGCTGTAGCGGATCTTCAGACCCAGCTGGCTGCCGTCCTGGAAAAAAGCGCGCATCAAGCCCGCCAGGTGCCCCACGGTGAGGATCACTTCCTCCACCCCGGCGCGCTTCATCTGCAGCAGCAGCACCTCCAGGATGGCCTTATCGCCGATTGGCATCATCGGTTTGGGAAACACACGCGTATACGGTGCCAATCGAGCCCCGGTGCCGCCTGCCAGAATCACAGCTTTCATAGAAGCATCCATCCCCCAGGTTCAACGTTGATATTCATACGGCCGGTATAAATGAAGATTTCGGCGAATCCACTCCACCGTCTGCGTCAGCCCCTCTTCCAAATCCACTGCCGGCTGCCAGCCCAGTTGGGCTTTGGCCTTGCGGTTATCCGAAAGCAGGCGCATCACTTCCGATTTTTCCGGGCGCAACCGTGCGTTCTCCTGCACCACGGGCAGTTCGCGCCCGAGAATGCGCCCCACCATAAGCACCAGCTCGCCCACCGTCACTTCACTGCCCGTGCCCAGGTTAAAGGTCTGGCCCTCCACGCCGTTCGCTTCAGCGGCGCACAGGAATCCTGAGACCGTATCGCTGACAAAGGTAAAATCGCGGCGCGTTTCCAGGTTTCCCAAATGGAGTTCACCCCGGGTGAGCGCCTGGCTGATAATGGTGGGAATGACCGCCCGCGCAGACTGGCGCGGGCCGTAGGTGTTGAACGGGCGCACAGTCACCACCGGCAGTCCGTAGGAACAGTGAAACGACTCGGCCAGTTTATCGGCGCCGATCTTGCTGGCGGAATAGGGCGACTGTCCCTGCAGCGGATGAGATTCATCAATTGGCACGCGCAGCGCAGTGCCGTACACCTCGCTGGTGGAAGTGTGGATCACCCTTGCGGTGCCCAGCTCGCGCGCGGCCAGCAGCACATTCAACGTGCCGAGCACGTTGGTCTCCACAACCTCGGCGGGGTGAAGGTATGAATAGGGAATGGCAATCAGCGCGCCGAGATGAAAGATAAAATCCACCCCTTTCGCCGCCTGCTGCAGCGCGGGCAGGTCGCGCAGGTCGCCGGCAATGATCTCGACCGCGGCCAGGGTTTGCGGCTCAAGCTGCGCCAGCAGGCCGGGGTCGTTGCGCGAGTTATAGCGCACAAACGCGCGAACGCTGGCGCCCTGACGCACCAGCGTTTCCACCAGGTGGCTGGCAATAAAGCCGCCCGCCCCGGTCACCAATACCGTTTTTCCAGACCAATCCATTGTCGTCAAAGTCAATCGGCTTCCTGCATTGTGAATTGCTGCTGCATTTCCACCAGGCGCGCGCGGGCAAGCGCCAGGTCGCCGCGCTCCATGATCTCGTCCAGCTCATTCAGCATCGAAGAGACATTGCGCCGCTCGATCCAACCAGATGGCTGGCCGGCTTCGGGCATCAGGCTGGATTTCATGATCTCCAACACGTTGGGGAAAACCACCACCTGCGCCCCAGCGCGCCTGCACATCGAGAAGATGGAGCGGCGCTGCTCTTCATCGATCTTCGAAATAGCAAAAATTACCAGCCCAATATCGTATTTTGCAATCAGCCCCGGCACATCCTGCGACATACCCAGCACCGGAGAGCCGTCCATCAGCATGCCGGTTTTATTGGGATCATCGTCCACATAACCGATCATCGAAAAAACGCGCGAAAAATCGCCGTGCGTGATCAGCCACGAAACCATGGCCCCCATATCGCCTGCACCGACGATCAGCACCCGCTCGCCAAAGGCCGGAGCGGCCCGGCGGATGAGCAGCCAGCGCGTCGCCATGCCGGTAAGGATGCGTTCGCGGTAGCGCACGACGACAAACCCCAAAAAAGACAGCACGCCCGACAACACCAGCATCCCCAAAGGGAGATGGATGGGCAGCCATTCGAGCGAATTCATCGCAATGAGGATCAAGGACGTCAGGACAGCAGAAAAGGCCAGATCGACGACCGCCTCAGCCCGTGCGTTTCGCCAGGCAACCCGGTTCAGGTGGAAGAGCAGGTTGCACAGGCTGAATGCCAGCGCAATCAACAATGCCACAACAACTGAATTCCAAAACCCAATATCCAGCGGCGCAGATAAGCGCCAGACGATCCCGGAAAATGCGACCACAGCCAGCGAGACAACCCAATCGATCACAAACCAATTCAAAAACCGGGACATAAACTGATTAAGCGGGCCGTTGTACAAAATGCTTTGCGGGATCGATTTCTTGCGCAGTTGCGGCAGCAGCGCAATCAATGTCAGGAAGATGACGTCCAAATCATTCAGCACGGTGCGCCGGCGAATGTAGAGAATATCCAGGCGCAACTTGGAAGGTAGCACCTGTTTCAGGTAATCTTCCATAAGATTTCCAGATGACAGCATCTTCTCTTCATCGCGGTAATTGATGGATGCCGGGCTGGTCATGCCCGGACGGACAGAAAGCAGTTCCTCCCGAACATCCGGCGGCCATTGGGCGGCAATTTCAGGATCCTCCGGCCTGGGTCCCACCAGGCTCATATCGCCCACCAGCACATTCCACAGCTGCGGCAATTCGTTCATCTTGGTATCGCGCAGCCAGCGGCCAAAGGGAGTGATGCGGTCATCCTTGGCACTGGTCACGCGCGGGCCCTGATAACTGGCCGGCTGCTCGTACATAGTGCGAAATTTCAGAATGCCAAATTCACGGCCGTGCCGGCCCACGCGCGGCCCGCGGTAGAAAACCGGGCCGGGCGAATCACGGCGCAATTGGATTGAAAAATACAGGAAGAAAGGCGAGAGAAACAACAAGCCAAAGAACGATGCCAATATATCCAGCAGGCGGCGAGCTGCGCCGTCGAATGTCCTCCCAATTTGCGAAGCTGCTTTTTGACGTTTTATCAATTGCTTGGCTGATACGGTTGTATCCATTCGCCCCCCCTCCGGATAAATCCACCTATGCTTTGCCACACTTGCCGGGCATGTTTTGCATCCATCCATCTCCAACCCGGTTAATTTACGGCAACAATCACCCAGCGACCCGCCAGAATCCAATCGCCTTCCACCCCGTTCCACTCGCGCAATTCATCCGAATTCATGCCATATTGGACGGCCAGATCATCGACTCGTATATCTACCTCAATCCACACAGGCTGCAGCATTGGCAGTCCAGATGCATCTACACATCCCATGCAAATCACCACAGACGTATCAGCCCAGAGCCCACCGGCGACAAAGTAATTGACGGCCCGCAGCACCTCCACGGTTGTGGCATAGCGTTGGGCAATCATTTCCAGCGATTCACCGCGCACAACCCGGTGCACCAACCATTGTCTTGCGGTTCCAAAGGGGGTTTCGGCGAGAGGGCCTGCAGTAGGCGTGAGGGGCAGCTCGGTGGGCGTTTCGCTGGGAGGCAGCGTGGCAGTAACGATGATGGTGGGGATAGGTGTGAGCGTTTGTGTCGGCACCGGCACAGTCACCGGCAGCGTCTGAACCGGTCCGGGTGAAGCAGCATGAGCCTGGAAGAGCAAGAATGCCATCGCTGCTGCGACAACAGCCAATGCAGCCAGGCGAATGACAGCCTGCAGATTGCTTGCCGGCAGCCGGCGGTTTTTCAACCGCACCCCGCGGGGCAATCCATGCTTCCAGCCGGTCGTGTAGCCCTTGCAGGCACGGAAACCGCCTGTCAGGCAGCATTGTCCCTGGTAATCCGGGTGAATTGCCTGACCCGAATTTGTCTGGTGGCACACATGGCGCTCATCCGGCACAGTAAAATGCGTCTGGACATCATTTTGAAGGCCCAGAAAAGGGCAAACCAACGTGGATTCATCGAGAGTGGTCATGAGGATCGCGGTGAAGCCGATTGGAAATTAAGTTACTCTTCTTCCACAACTGGTTTGTTGGATTTCTTGCCCTCAAAACCGTAATATTTCTGATAGGCAGAATAATCGCGGTAATAATGGTAGCGGTAACTGTAACGCGAATTGCGCAAATCAAGATTATTGAGTACGACGCCCAAAAGGCAGGCATTCACCCGGCGCAATTGCTCCACGGTTTGACGGGCAGCGCCAGAGCGGGTTTTGCCAGGGCGCACAACCAGCAAAACGCCATCCACCACCGGCGCAAGAACCGACGCATCGGTCACCGCCAACGTGGGCGGAGTGTCAATCACTATCACTTCAGATTGCTCCTGGGCCATTCGCAAAATGGACTGCATGCGCTGCGAACCCAGCAGCTCGGCGGGATTGGGCGGCAACTGTCCCGTGGTGATAAGCGACAAGTTGTTGATTCGCGTTGCCTGGCTTGAACCATTAAGCCGTTCGGCCGGCTGGAAGAACAAACGACTCATTCCCTGCCGATTGTTTAACCCAAAACGGTGGTGAAGCGATGGGTGGCGCAAATCGCAATCCATCAGCGTGACGCGCCGGCCGTTCTGCGCCAGCACAACAGCCAGGTTGGAGGCAACAGTGCTCTTGCCTTCGCCAGGCTCGGCGCTGGTCACCATAATCGTCGCCAGGGGACGATCCACGCTGGTGAAGCTGACATTGGTGCGCAAGGTGCGAAATGCTTCTGCAGTCGGCGAACGGGGGTGCTGCTCAGTGATCAGGCTGCCTTCGCTCGCCTGATAATGGTTAATCACGCCCAGCACCGGCAAACCCAGCTGGCGGACGACATCTTCGGGTGTTTTGAGTGTATCATCCAGCACTTCGCGGGCGATAATGACCGCAGCCGCCAAAACCAACCCGATCAGGGCAGCCTGCAGCGTATTGCGGAAGATATCGGGGCGCACCGGTGTGGTTGGGATGGTTGCCTGTTCAATTTGGACAACCGAGGAAATGGTCTGCGCTTCTGAGAGGCGGACGGATTCGTAAGATTGCAACAAATTTGAATAGATCTCGCGGTATTGCGCCACTTTTGAATCAAACCGCTCCTTATCCGATTCGGAAGCAGCGGCCGCTGCTGCGTTGGAATATTGCGTGATCTGCTTTTCGATATCGGCCAATTGAGCCTGCAAACTGGCCTTGGATTGTGCAAAACGGTTGCTTTGAATCTCCTGGATCTGTTCGCCAAAAACCTGCACAAGTGCATTGGCAATCGCTGCTGCCGCGCCCGGATCGGTCGACTCGACTGACACGTCGATCAATTGCGTATCGCTGACCGGAGACACTTTAATCATTCCACGCAGGCTCGCGCTTGAGAGGCTCAAACCCAGCCGCTCAATCACCTCGGCGAGCACTGGTTCTTTGACAATCATTTTTGAATAGGTGCTGGTCAACCGCTCTGATAAGGCCACCGAACTGATATCCATGGACCGCGTTCCAGGCGCCTCGTTCACCAACACCGACGTAACCGCCCGGTAATATGGCGTCATGCGGCTGCTGAAATAGTAAGCCGCAGCGCCGGCGATCAGCGCGACCAGGACAATCAACCAGGCCCAATGCCAGAGCAGGGCCAGATATTCGCGCAGATCTAAACCTTCTTCCATCGTTTCGGTTGGAATTGATTGCATAGAAAAATCCTTGATCTAAATGCTCGGGTGTACCCAAGCTCCGCCCCTTCGACATGATAAGCATGTCGAAAGTTTTAATTGACAATAACGCGCCTGAACCCGGCGGCCGTACCCGGCCTGACGTGCCAGTCGTTTTTTCAGGAAGGGTCTTGCAACTTCAAAACATCCATGCTCTTCGCGACTTCAATGAAACGCAGCCGGCCTTTTTCAACCACAAGGCGCACTTCACCAAAATCGCCGACTTGCTGCAGCGCCTGTTCAATCAATTCAATCTGAGGTGTTTGCAACTTTTTTGATGAGCAGGAATTTGATGCCGCTTTTTGATTGGTAGGGTTTGAATTTTCCATTGAATTGAATGGGTTCTTAAAACAAACTTCCCTTGCAGGATTTTTCACCTTGTCGTAAGGGTTGAATCAAAGAGGTTGAGGTTTTCAGATGTATGGATCTCGACCGGGTAGTGTCACCTGAACGGAGCCTCCCGCTGTCAACCAACCAGAGGAAACAAACGCTGATTACCGAAATCTTTCGTTTCGGAAACGGTTATTAAGATTCACTTCAACTTGAGTCAGGTGAATACTGATGTACGCCCCCAAAATTCAACCATCAACCTGTACCATATTTTACTACAGATTTACTGACCAAAAAGTGACAACTACAGCCCAATTGCTGGAAGATTGTGTCGGAATCCCTGTCGCCCGCTCGTTGGAATTGAAACAGAAACAAGAGTGCTGGCCAGATTAAACGACAGTTCGGAATCGCGCCTGGGCTGTTGATAAAGTGATGCCCTCGTTCCCAGATGCAGGAAAAAGAAGAGAAAACTGCTCAAATCGGCCCCAGTGATTTGGAAGCTGCCAAAGCTGAGATCCGCAGGCTGCAGCGGTAGCTGTCAGCCACCGAGGAGGAGCGCGAAATCTTAAAAACACTCAAAATCTTCTCGCAAGAAAGCGGATGAATCATGTTTTCATGGCAGCGCATGAGGAGATATTCTTGGTCAAGCGCATGCGCCAGACGCCTGGCATGCAGTTCGGCGGGTATTTCGTCTGAACACAACGTCCAAAGAACCCCAGAGAATTGGCGAATCTTGCCCTGATGATGAAAATTCCTGAGGCCTTCGTGGTCAGCCGAACCCACTGCTCAACCAGCTCTCCGCGTGGCAGCCACAGTATCCGAACGGATTCAGCGTGTGTTTTGTCTTGTTCCAAACTCATTTGCACTGCCAGCAGCTTTATTTCCTTGCAATAGCGAACCGTTCCTTTTTTTCTAAACATAATAAAAGCACCTCATGCATCTATTCTCGCATGAGGTGCTTTCTATTTTGTTTTCTTGGGTCAATTCAAAGGCGGCTAAGGTTTGAAATCACTTTACTCAACGATCCGTGCAGGAACAGCATGGGTCAACAGATGCCTGAATGATTGCCATATCGCCCAGGGCTTGCCCGCGTGCCATGGCGCGAATGGAGGGTATATTCAGGTCGGATGGCGTGCGGATTTTCACACGCGACGGCGTATCCGAGCCGTCGCTCTTCAGGTAATACACCACTTCGCCGCGCGGCGCTTCGACCCTGGCAAATGCCTCGCCTGCAGGCAGTACGGTCACCGGGCGATCCGGGTGAATGGGGCCTTTTGGCATCTCCAACAGCGCTTTTTCAATCAGGCGGCAGCTTTCCAACATTTCCAACGCGCGAACCACCACGCGCGCCTGCACGTCGCAGCCCTCTTGAACCACGATGTTAAATCCCAGGTCCGGGTACGCCGCATAAGGGAAGTCCTGACGCACGTCCAATGCCAAACCAGATGCGCGTGCGATCGGGCCGACCACGCCGTAGGCAATTGCGTCTTGCCGGCTCAACACGCCAACCCCGCGGATGCGCGCTGCGATGGTGCGGTTAGTGGTAAAGATGGGCACGACCGTCTTTTCGATTCCGGCGCGAATCTGGCGCACGGCCTGCAACACCGATTCCGGGTCAGTAATATCACGGTTGACCCCGCCGATGCAATTCATGGCGTAATTGACGCGGTTGCCAGAGATGGCCTCCAGCACATCCATCACCTTCTCGCGCAGCGCATATATTTCCATGAACATGGTCTGAAAGCCAATATCCTCGGAACCCACGCCAGCCCACAGCAGGTGCGAGTGCAGTCTTTCCAGTTCGGCCATGACCGTGCGGATGAACCGCGCCCGATCCGGCACGCAGATTCCAGCGATTTGCTCGGCAGCCATTGAAAAGGTAAGCGTGTGAATATTGGAGCAAATGCCGCACACGCGCTCCACCAGCGTCAGATCCTGGATGAAGTTCCGGCGCTGCGCCAACAATTCGATACCGCGGTGGACAAAACCGACTTCGATATCCACGTCTTCCACCACTTCACCCTTGCTGCGAATGCTCAGTTTGTATGGCTCTTCCAACGCAGGGTGGTACGGTCCAATTGGAATTCGATACGGCATGTTTACCTCCTGGCCTTGCCACCCAGCTCGCGGTAATAGCCGGGATTCAACTGGATGGGACGCAGCAGGCGCACCGGGTTGGGATGGCCGGTGAAAGTCACCGCATACAGGTCCATAATTTCACGTTCGATCCAATCAGCAGCCGGTGTGACCGGCGTGATGGATGGCAAACGGTTCCCGACCGTCCGCGTGCGCAGGTGGCATGCCCAGCTTGCTTTGGCATAGTGATAGATCACTTCGGTTTCGCCATCTTCCAGCGCGATGGCCGTCATAGTGCTCAGGCGTGCGCCGTGTTCCAACAGCAGGCTGGCTGCAGTCGGCACGTCCAAAGCCGGGGCATCCATCCACAATTCCGCGCCGCGCTTCTCAAAGGCTGCGGCGCCGGTCACAGCGGTTAACCTGGTTTCCAATTCTTCGTTCATTTCGATCTCCCCACCGTTTCACCGGTAAAACCGCGTTTGACGGACTCGCTCTGCGCCTTTTTTCGACAGCGGGCGCATAAGCGGTTAAGTTTTTCGATTTCAGCCGGCAGCGGGCGGCCGTATTGCACCTCCAGAGCGGCCGCCGGCAGCGGGATCACTGGTTCGCCGCAGCGCGGGCAGGCCTGGTATACGATGAAGTGTGAAACCAGCTCCATGTCATGCAGCACCTGTGTCTGCGCCCCGGCGGCAAAGCTCAGTGCGTGTGTGGGACAGTAATCCACGCAGCGTCCGCAAAACGTGCACTGCAGCGATTGGTACTGCCAGGCGGCTCCCTCCGGCTGCGTGCGATTGACCAGGATTGCGGCAGGCGAGCAAACATAAACGCACGTTTCGCAGGCGGTGCATAACGAAGAGTTATGCTGCAGGCTGCCCCGAAAACCTTCCGGATACGCCACCGGAACGTCCGGCCGGAGCGTGTGAGCCTTTTGAAAGAGGTTGTTCGTTACCAGTTTCCAGATGTTCATTGACAACCTCCGCTTACAGGATCACCGCAGCCAGCACGCAAATCGCGGCTGCAGCAGCGCCCCAGGTCCAGTAGAAACGAAATGCCCGGTGAATTTGCAGGCGCGCGGTCGAAGCGGCCAACAAGCTGGTGACGACCACCAGCAGCAGCGCTGCGGCCAGGCAGCCTGCCAGCAATCCCAGCGAGCTGCCGGGAACGCGCACGAACAGCAAGCCAAACAACAGGCCAATTGAGGACAATTCCAGCGCATGCGCCAGTTCAAACAACGCCAACGCCGGGCCGTTGTATTCAATGTGCGCGCCGGCAACGATTTCTTGCTCGGCGTTCGGGATAGAAAACGGGTTGCTCTTGATGCGAGCCGGTACCGCCAGCAGGAAAGTCAGAATGGCAAGAACGTGCACCAGGCCAAACGGTTGCGCCAGCAAATCGGCCAGGCGAAAGCTGCCAGCCTGTACCGCCAGCGCGATGACTGACCCCAACAAGGGCAGCGAGTAGCCCAGCACCAGCGCGGCCTCGCGCGACGATCCCACCTGCCCGTAGATCGAGCGCGACGCATAACCGGCCAGGATATCGCAAAATGCCGGCACTTCCAGCAGATATAGCACCAGGATCAGGTCGCCGTTGAAGGAGCGCACCGTGTTGCCGGGCAGCGGCAGCATGGCCAGAACCAGCGTAATGGCAGTCACCGCGGCCAGCGGCAGCCCAAAATAAAGCGCCGGGCTCATTGCATTGGGCAGCAGCGTGCGCTTGCCCATAAGTTTAAGAAAGTCAAAAAACGGCTGGTAAAACGGCGGGCCAATGCGGCGCTGGGCGCGGGCGATCAGCTTTCGGCTGATCCACAACAGCAGCCAGCCAAGCAGCGCAGCCGAAAACAACCCCGGCCAAATCAGAAACGAGCGCAGACTGTGCAGCAGCCAATCAATCATGGCTCACCTCTCCTGGTTTCATACCGGTTTTGCCCTCGGCAAGCATGCGCGCGGCTTCCTGCACCCCCGCCAGGATGGCCTGCGGGCGCGGCGGGCATCCCGGCACAAACACATCCACCGGCACCGCATGCAGCACGCCGCCTTCCACCGTCGGGCTGCCCGCGAAAACATTGCCCGTCGCCGGGCAAGAGCCGACCGCCACCACTGCTTTTGGTTCGGGAATCTGCGCATAAATGCTGCGCACAGCCTCCTCAGAGCGGAGCGTCATCGGGCCGGTAATCAGCAAAATATCCGCGTGCTTGGGGCTTCCCTGCCGCAAACCACCAATCTGCTCAATGTCATAACGCGGCGAAAGGCAAGCGCCAATTTCAATATCACAACCGTTGCACGATCCGGCATTTAATACGTACACCCAGGGAGAACGCCGGCGCGCCGCTTTCAATAATCTGGAGAATAGTCCCATTGAATGCTTCCCTTCTAGAGCGAGAGCAGCCAGGCAGGCGCGAGGCCCATTGCCAGCGCAAGGATAACCAGACTGATCAGCGCCCAACCTGCCAGGCGCGGTTCCGCTTCAGCCACCGGATCACCGTCCGACGGCCCCATCCACACGCAGTGGACAGCGCGCACGTAATAGAGCAAAGCCAGGATGGTCGCCAGCGCCATCAAAATGCCCAGCCACAGGCCGCCAAATTCCAAACCGGCCAGATAAAGCCGCCAGCGCCCGGCAAAGCCGAGCAATGGGGGAACGCCGATCATCCCCAGCGCTGCGATGATAAAGGCCGCACCGCTGCGTGGAAAACGCCCGGCGAGGCCGTGGTCTGCCAGGGTGAGCGCGCGGCCCAGGCGCTGCTCTGCCACCCCTACCGCGCCAAACAGGACCACTTTGAAAATGGCGTGCGCTGCGGCGCCCAGCAATGCCCCGTTCAAGCTCATTTCCGTTCCAGCCAGCACGCCCAGCAGCAGGTAACCCATATCGTCGATGGTGGAAAACGCCAGCATTCGGCGCAGGTTGTTCTGCCCGAGCGCGAGCAGCGCGCCGCCAAACATGCTGAGCAGCGCGACCGACATCCACAACCCGCTGTAGTCACGAAAGACCCACGGTAAGATCTGGCGAAAATGCGCCAGTTCGGTAAAGGCAGCAATATCCACCAATGAAATGATCACCGCGACGCTCATTGGGGCCGCATGTTGAGCGACCCCGGGCAGCCAGAAATACAACGGCAGCAGGGCCAGTTTCAACGCAAAGCCCACCAGCAGCAGGCACACAAGGATCTTTTGCACCGCCAGGGTTGGCGTTTCCTTTTCTGCCAGGAATTCAGCCGCCAGCAGGCAGAGGATTGCAGCTGCCGTCATGCCCAGGTACACCTTCGCGGCACGGCGCGCCTGCGGGTTCGGATCAATAAAGATCAACCCGACGGCTGCCAGCGCTGCCGCGTCGATGAAGATCGTCTTCCCCCATCCAGCGTTAACCAGCGTTCCGATTGCAGTGAGCGCTACGGTCAAACCTGCCAACAGCCACCAACGCGGCCCGCCCTGCGGGATGGCGCGCGCATACAGGGCTATTGCCGCTGTCAGCAGAAGAAACAGGCCAAAGAACAATCCATTCCAGTTCGTGCTCAATTCAGCAATTGCTTCCATGCACAACCTCCCTCACCAGGCCCACACAGCTGCGGCCATCACCAGAGCCAGCAGCAGGCAGGCCAGAAGCGCACGGTTTTCCAGGCCAACAGATCCCCGCGCTAACCGGCCGCCCAACGAACGCAAGCCGCGCCAGAGGATCAGGTACAATGGGTCAGGGTCCGTCATACGGTAAACTGGTGAAAAGGTTGTGCCGGCCAATTCAGAGAAATCCACCACATCCACGCGGTCGCCTTCGGGAAGCGGGTCGCCGCCAGTGAACACCTGCACCGTGCCGCCGCGCTTCGAGCGCATCCCCGCAAAAACCGCCCAGCCAATCAGGGCTGCCAGAATGGGGATCACCGCGCCGGCCGTAACTGGCAGGTTCAATTCGCCGGTTTGAATTCCCAGCCAGCTCACAGAACCCTGCCAGGCCATGCGCATCGACTCCGCAGCCGGTGAGACAACCCATTTCATCAGAATTTGCGGCGCAATGCCAAAGAGCAGCGCCAGCCCGGCCAGCGCGCCCATCCCGCCCAGCATGGCCGGCGAGGCGTCCTGTAGATGCTTTTGGCCAAGTTCTTCCGGCATTTCACCGTGAAAAACGCTCACCGTGGCTTTCAACACATAAAAAGCCGTGAAAGTACTCACCATCCAGGCAACCAACACCACCAACGCCTGACCGGCATTCAATGCGGCAGAATAAAGCATCCATTTGGCCACAAATCCATTGGTCAGGGGCACGCCGATCAGCGCCGCGGCCGCCACCAGCCAGATGCGATGCGTACCCGGCATAGCCTTTGCCAGGCCTCCCAACTGACGCATATCGCGCGTGCCAGTTGCGTGCTGCACGGCACCGGCGCACAGAAACAGCGTACCCTTGAACAGGCCGTGGCTCAGGCAGTAGAACAATCCAGCCGCAATGCCGTAGGGCGTGCCCAGGCCCAACCCGGTGATAATGTAGCCAAGCTGGCTGATTGTCGAAAAGGCCAGCAGCCGCTTAAGATCAGTCTGGACCAGAGCAAATAATGCGCCGACGATCATCGTTAGGCAGCCCAAAACAAGGACCACCGTATGCCATTCCGGCTGCCAACCGGCGATGGAATAGATGCGCGCAATCAGGTAAACTCCCGCTTTGACATAACATGCTGAGTGCAGCAGCGCCGATACCGGTGTGGGGGCATTCATCGCTTCTGGAATCCAGGTGTGCAATGGAAACTGAACCGATTTCGCCATAATCGATACCAGCATCAGGAAGAAGATCACGCTGTCAAAGGCTGCCTGAAGCGCCGGATCGGTCCACAGGAAGGTGCCGCTGGCGTGAAAAAGCAGCAGAATGGCCAGCAAAAAGCCATAGCCAGCAGCATGCGTAATGATCAGCACTTTACGCGCGCCATCAGCAGCTTCCTTGCGCTTGTACCAGAACCCGACCAGGAAATAAGAACAAAGCCCGATGATTTCCCAGCACAGGTAAGCCGTCAGCAGGTTGGCAGAAAAGACCAGCCCGACCATCCCCAGAATGAACAGAAGCATGAGAATATAAAAACGGGTGGTACCGTCCGGTTCATGCTCCATATAGGTGGTGCAGTAGAGCAAAATCGCCACGCCAATGCCAGTGCCCATTAGCCCAAAAACAATGCTCAAACCGTCCACGTGCAGGGCCAGTCCGGCAACTTGCTCCCAGGGCAGCAGGTTTGCGTCCAACACGCGGCCGCCTTGCACGGCCGGCACCAATGCCAGCACGCTGGCAAAAGCCGCTGCGCAAAAGGTAAATGCCAGCCAACCCTTCACGCGCCGGTTGACCGTACTCCCAAGGAATAATTGAAGGAACATTCCCAGGATTAATGCAGCAAACGGGATGATTAGAAAAAGATTCAAGGTGCGCTCCCGGGTTCAAACATTTTTTCGCAATTGATCCTTAACCGCCAGCAACTGGCGGGAAGATGCAAATCACATCCTGTGGTGAAAGCGGCATCTCCAATCGGCCGTTTTCACGCGCATCGCGCCCGTTAACCAGCACGATCGCCAGGTCACATAAATCGCCTTCCGGCGTGAGCACCCATTTACGGAATGCGGGGCCGTAACGTTTGCTCAATTCGTTTAACAAAACGCCCAGATTTGGGGCGGCCAACTGGTAATTTTCTTCCTTCACGCCGGTACAGTCGCGCAGCATTGCGAAATACTGAATAATCATAACCCAATCGATAAAACATGCTTAATCCTGATGCAACCCCTCTTCCGGCGATTCCAGTCGAGGGGTTGCATCAGGTTATGGTTTCAATCGCTCCGTGAGGTTATGCCAGGCGCAGCGCCGCCAGTTTTTCTGGCGTAGGCACACCGGTTTCATCCCAACCGCGAATTTCATAGTATTTCGGAAGCATCTGATCCAGATGGCTAACTTCGCCCTTCGACGGCCCAGCCGGGATGGGTTCCTTGAGCAGCCGCTCTGGCAGGGTATCATCCTCGCCAGTCATACCGACCTTAAGGTTCCACAGGCGTTCCAGGTTCCAGATGCGCTCTCCGGCGGCCATGAAGTCTTCAGTCGTGTATTTGACGCCGGTCGCGCCGCTCAGCAGAGCAGCCAGTTCGTCAGCACCGATGCCGAAGGTGGTGAACAGGCAGGCGCCGGTGGAGTCGAGGGCTGCTGTCAGGTCCTGGAAGATTTTCACAACTTCGGGCTTACCGTCGGTGGCATGTTGATCCACTTTGAAGGGATTTCCCAGCACTTCCGGCGCAATGGTATAGCCGCGCACGTGGCAGCCGCCGCGGTTACTGGTGGCGTAATGCAGGCCGATGCCCTGCACGCCGCGCGGATCATAAGCTGGCATTTCCTGTTTTTTGACCGACATCGAATATTCAGGGTGCCCGTAGGCCGACGCCAGGCGATACGAACCGTCGGCCAGCTTGTCACCAAAGCCTTCGCGGTACCCCATCATGCGGGTCAATTCAACCATCACTTCGGCGTTGCCAAAGTTGATCGGGATGCCGCCGGTATCTTTCAAGGTGATGATACCTGCTTCATACAGGTCCATGGCGCACGCAATGGTGGTGGCTGCGGAGATGCAGTCCAGTCCAAGATCATTACACAGGTAGTTGGCCTTGATGACGGCGTCAAGATTATCGATGCCGCAGTCCGGGCCAAAGCCCCAGGCGGTTTCATATTCAGGGCCTTCGCCCTCGCCGGCAAACTTGGGATTGGTCACCTTGGTGGCGCGCCCGCATTCGATGATGCACGAGAAGCAGCCGCGCGGGCGGATGAGATTGTTTTTAGCAAGCGTTTCACCGCCGACCTTGTCCGCCGTCGGGAAATAACCCTCATGGAAATTGCGGGTCGGCAGCGAGCCAACGCTGTTGAGGATGTTGACCAGCACATCGGTGCCGTAGGCCTTCAAGCCAGCGCCGCCCACCGGATGCGCTTTGATCTTGGCGCGGGCATCCAGCTGCGCGGCATCAAAAGCAGCCTTGTCACCGATCTTCACGCTGCCCGTGCCGACCACCACCACAGCCTTGAGGTTCTTAGAGCCCATCACCGCGCCCACACCGGACCTCCCGGCAGCGCGACCCATTTCATTCATGATGGACGCGATCAGGCTGAGTTTTTCACCGGCCGGCCCAATGCAGGCCACCTTGGCCTCTTCGTCCGTCTCAGCCCGCAGCATGTCGGTGGTCTCGGGCACTTCTTTTCCCCACACCGCGCTGGCATCGCGCAGTTCAACCTGGTCGTCTTTGATCCACAAATAAACCGGTTTGTCCGATTTGCCCTCAAAAATGACCATGTCGTAACCGGCATACTTGAGTTCAGGGCCGAACGAACCGCCCGAATTTGAACCGGCGATGGCGCCTGTCAACGGGCTCTTGCAGACCACATCATAGCGACCGACTGAAGGCGCAAATGTACCGGTCAGCGGGCCGGGGGCAAAGAAAAGCTTGTTAGCCGGCGAGAGCGCATCAATGGCCGGATCGACCTCATCAAAGAGCATCTTAGCAGCCAGGCCGCGCGCGCCAATAAAATCATGCGCCAGCTGGATGTTCAACGGCTCCTTGGTGATTTTGCCGCTGGTCAAGTCAACACGTAAAATGGTTCCGGTCCAGGCGTTCATTATGCCACCTCCTGGAATGCTTCTTTGAATTTATTGGCAAATGCTTTTTTGCGCGAGCGCGTAGAAACGGTAGCCTCCACGTATTCCAGCGCACCGTTCGGACAGGCTGCAGCGCAGGCCGGCGCGCCCAGGCAGGTGTCGCACTTTAAAATCTTGTTGGTGACTGAATCATAAGTCGCATTGCCAAACGGGCATGCCTGGACGCACATGCGGCAGCGGATGCACTTGTTCTGGTCATACTCAACCAGGATTTCACCGGACGCGCGGTGCATCGCACCGGTCGGGCAGACGTTGATGCAGGGTGCATCGTCGCATTGCTGGCACATCATCGGCACTGAGAACTGCTCACGTTCCCAGTTGTACACGTGAATGCGCGTTGCGGTCGGACGAGTATCCTCCTCATGCGTGTACACGCATGCCAACACGCAGTTTTTACAGCCGGTGCATTTGTCTGGATGGATCATCAGCACCTTTGTCATAGATTGGCCTCCTCAGCGCTTCTTCAACGGGATGGGCGCATCTCCACTTCTGGAAATGCATGCACCCATTATAGGCAGCGCAGGCATTGCCTGCTTCCAGACAAAGGACTTACTTTGATCCTACGAAAGTATGAGTTTTTTTCAGCTCACCTGTACTTAAGCACAGAATTGGCAGAATCACCCGGCATGCGTGGAGCCAATCAGATGGTGCTGCGCACCGTAAGCGATCGCTTCGGCGCGGTTGTTCACCTCCAACTTGGCGAGCACCGCGCTGACATGCGATTTAATTGTCGAAAGGCTGAGCGAGAGTTCGCTGGCGATTTCCGCGTTGGTTTTTCCAGCCAGAATCAGGCGGTAAACGTCCCATTCGCGCTCAGTCAGCGATTCGTGCAGCGCGCCGCTTCCCAGCGCCTGCACCAACGCGGTCGCAGCTTCCGGCGCCAGCGTGGAACGCCCCCGGTGAGCCGCGCGGATTGCCTCCGCAAGGTCAGCTGCCTGAGTATTCTTCAACAGAAAACCGATCGCGCCGGCTTCAATCACATCCTGCACCAACTGCTCTTCTGGAAAACTGGTCAGCGCAATAACCTGAATTTTTGGGAACTGCTTGCGGATGGCGCGCGTCGCCTCCACACCGTTCATGCCCGGCATCAACAAATCCATCAAAACCACATCCGGGTGGTTTATGGCACAAAATCGCACGGCTTCTTCGCCATCAACGGCCTCGCCCACCAATTCCAGGTCCGGGAAAGCCATCAGAAAGAGGCGCAACCCGCTGCGCACCACAGCATGATCATCGGTGACAAGAATGCGAATTCTCTCGGCCATGTGCTTCCTCTTTATCTGACATGCGCTACCATATAATATCCACCCGGGTGCCTGCGCCAGGTTTGCTATCAATTTTTAGGAACCCGTGAATCCCCTCCACCCGTTCGCGAATGATGCGCAGGCCCATGTGATCGGATGAGATGCCCTGCGGATCAAATCCACGTCCATTATCGATCACCGTCAAATGCAGGCAACGCTGGCAGTTCCGGCAATGCAATGGCGAACGTCTGGTCACCGGGTGAGCATCCACCAGGCCAAAAACCACCTCCACTTGCGTCGCCCTTGCGTGCTTCTCGATATTGGTGAGCAGCTCCTGCATCATGCGGTAGAGCGCAATTTTCACGTCCGGCGTCAGAGGGCACTCGTCCTTGCGGATATCAACGCTAGCCTGAATGCGCGTCCGGCTGACGAAAGCATCCACCAGTTGCTGCATCAAAGTGAAAATATCTGCCGCAATCAGCGCCGCCGGACGCAGCTCGAACAGCAGCGTGCGCATCTCTGCCATCGCGCCGCGCGAGAGCTGCGAAAGCTCGCGCAGCGCCAGCCGCCCGTTCTCCTGGTCTTGCTCCCACAATACCGGCAGCACATCTGCAATCAACGAGGCGGAAAACAGAGTCTGAGTGACAGTATCATGCAGATCGCGGGCCAGTCGTTCACGCTCTTCATTAATTGCCATTTGCTCAGTGCGCTTCCTCAGGCGCGCGTTCTCAATCGCCAGAATAGCCTGGTCGCTGTATGCGCGTACCAGCGCAATATCGTCATCGCTGAACTGGCGGGGCACTTCAAAATATAGATCCAGCGCGCCGTAGATTTCGCCCTTGGGAAAAACCAGCGGCATTGCGAGCAGCGCCTGATAATCTTTGGCCAGGTCGGTCAGGATCCGCTCGCGCTCCTCATCCAGCGGAACTGTCCGTTCAACCAACGCCCGCTTCACATCTGGAAGCGCTGCCGGCTGACCGGTCAGCATGGCAATGCCAGTTGCCAGCATACCCAGCGGGATGCGAGCCTCACGGACGTATTCTTCGCGCAAACCTTCCTGCGCCCGAATCTGCAGCATGCCCTTCTGCCCGGTCGGGCAATAGATGGCCACGGCCTGTGCCGACAGCACCTCGCGCGCCTGATGCACAATGAACGCCAGAATTTCATCCAGCGTGTGGTTGGAATTTAGCACAGCCAGCGTTTCGCGCAGGCTGACTGCCACACGGTGTTGAAGATTGTGAGCGAGTATGTGGGAGTCTTGAGAGAGCATTAAACCTGTATCTGCCATGCCAACATCTTTCGGTCTGGTACAAGGCTTATTTTACTCGATTGCTTTGAAAGAATGAATCTAGGATTGTCAGAATCGCTGCCTGTCAGCAAATTCAGTTGATTATGATCATTCTTCCAGGAACGTTGAAACTAAACAAAGGACTTAAAATTTTTGGGTTGCTGTCAGGTTACTGTCAAACGCATTTTCGGGCAATCACCAAATCCCTATTCCCCCCCTTATGTAGCAAGTGGCGGTCATGCGACCGCCATTTGTACTGTGACCGACCAGTGACTTGCTCGCCCTGGCGGTGAGGGAACCCTGAACCCACTGATTAAGAGCTGGTCTTGAAACCTTCCATCTAGTATATATGGTTATCAGGCATCCATACAATCGCCAAATACAGTGCATGGCGTCCACAAAATCCACCCTTTGTGCTGCTACTGCGCTCGAATTACACCCACTCGGAATGGGGTTAAGGCTGCTTCTGTCCTTGGTGCTGTGTAAGTTCACGATTTTCATAGACAAAACTAGGCTTTTTCAATAGCCACTTATTTAAAGCTGTAATAGAATCACTCAATTGATAACATCTTCAAACCAGAAAATAACTTGGTCATGGTTAAATATTCTCCAAGGATATCTGCATCATTCATTGCAACACTTGGGACCGAACCTCAGGTTGTATCGGCTGCTTTGGACTTGCTGATTAACCAAGGCGTTCTTCTATCCGAGATAATTGTTATTCATACAACCTCAAGCAATCCATTAATCTCAAATGCTATCAATCGCCTCAAGGAGGATTTCTCTAATTCAGAATATTCAAGAAAATTAGCTTTACAAATGGTCCCATTAGTCGATGATCTAGGGCATCCTCTTTCTGATGTGGAAACCCCCCAAGCTGCCCAGAGTGCGTTTAAAGCCCTTTACCAACTTATCCGCTCCGTAAAGAAAAGAGGAAATGTCATCCATCTTTCAATTGCCGGCGGCCGAAAAACGCTCGCTTTGTATGCAATGGTTGCCGCACAGCTTCTTTTCGATGAAAATGACCGTCTGTGGTACCTGTTCTCCTCCGGCGACTACCTCGCCAGCAAGCGCCTTCACCCGTCTCCAAATGATGATGTCTCCCTGGTGCCCATTCCGGTCATCCTTTGGAGCAAAGTTTCTCCAATGGCTGCCCAATTGCGTGAAGTTGATGATCCCTTTGAAGCAATTCAGCGAATTGAAGATTTGCGCCTGCAAGAAAAGCTCGAAAATGCCCGTGAGTTCATCAATGGATCCTTGACCCAGGCTGAAAAAAGAGTGGTCGAAATTTTGGTTCGGGATGGGTTATCGGATGTGGAAATTGCAGAGCGGCTGTTTCTGTCTCCTCGAACGGTCGAGCAGCATTTACGCTCCGCCTATTTGAAAGCCGCCGCGCACTGGGGTTTGAAAAATGTCAACCGCGCTCAACTGGTTGCACTGTTGCAATATTTTTTTATTACCCGATTAGGGGAAAATACGCAAGACAACCTGACAAAATGATCATAAACTTGAACCATACTGCTGTCTGCGGATGGGGACGTGAGGGGGAAGTCCAGGGGAACCCCGCAGACAGCAGGTAAAAAAAACAGGAGGGTGAATGGAACAACGTATCGCCGATATTGCAATTGCCGGGTTACTCCATGATGTCGGCAAGGTCTTACAGAGGGCTCAGGCAGATCCCTGGCTTCCACCCCAGGGACATTCGCCTGAAGTTCAGACTGTTCATGCAATGTGGACAGAATACTTCATTGATCACTCAGTATATAAAGTCCACCGCCCTGCCGCCAGACCCGGCGTATATCACCATCAACCGGATAGATCACCCGCAGCCGATCACACCATCAGCAATCTGGTCGCGCTGGCAGATAAACTCAGCGCGGGCGAGCGAGCAGACGAAATGCCGGAGGATACAGGCAGCCAGCTTCCCCGGCAAATGGTCTCTATCTTCGACCGGGTGTGTGACTATCGGGAACAACAAAACCTTACACACCACTACCTGCCGCTGGCCGAATTGAGCCTTGACTCAAACGCAATCTTTCCGGGGCCTGTGATGGATGCCAGCGCAGTTGCTGCCGCTTATTCAAATCTGGTGGAAGGTCTCAAACAGGTTTGCAGCCAGAATATTGATGACCCTGAGACCTACCTGGAAAACCTGCAAGCCGGCCTGCAGCGCTACACCTGGTGTGTGCCTTCTGCGTACTATCACAGCCTTCCGGATGTATCCCTGTATGATCATTCCCGCATGACTGCCGCCCTGGCGGTTTGCCTGGCGGAACGCCCTGGCAGTGAAGTGGAAAGGCTGTTGGCTGCAGTTCGGGCGACCTTTGCCGGAAAAGCCTCCCCGCAGGATGCTGAGCTTCTCGCGCAGCCAGCCGCACTGCTGATCGGCGGCGATATCAGCGGCATCCAGAAATTCCTTTACACGCTTTCAGCAAAAAATGCGGCCAAAACCCTGCGCGGACGCTCATTTTACCTGCAACTGCTCACCGAAGCCGTGATGCGCTTTGTGCTGCACGAGCTGGGCATTCCAATTGTGAATGTCATTTATTCCGGCGGCGGGCATTTTTTCCTGCTGGCACCGCTCGCGGCCGCTGAAAAGCTGCCGGCTGTTCGCCGTAAAATTTCAGAGATGATTCTCAAGCACCACGGCGCCAGCCTGTATTTTGCCCTTGGTTGGTCTGAGGTGCCCTTCAACGGATTTAAACTGGGCGAATTCCCGCGCCATTGGGATCAAATGCACGCCAGACTGTCCGCCGTCAAACAGCACCGCTATCAGGAATTCGGCAGCGACCTCTATGACCGCGTATTTGAACCCATCGCTCACGGCGGAAACCAGGAGGATACCTGCTCGGTGTGCGGCGAAGAAAAACCCGGCACCAGCATCCTGAAAGAACAGGGTGAGGGTGAAGGAACGCGCATCTGTCCGCTGTGCAAATCCTTCATCGAATCCTTCGGGAAATACCTGCCGCAGACGGTATGTGCGGCGTTCACTTTTGGCGACCCGACCCCGCGAGATGCAAAAACCGCCGCCGACGTGCTGGCCGAATTTGGCATGGACGTGCAGCTTTTCGACCAGAACCGCCAACGCCTGCTGCCCGCCAATGGCACGCTGGCCAATCCGCGCCGCGTGACGCTCTGGGCGCTGCAGGATAAAATCCAGCAGCCAGATACCAACGGCCTGCCGGCGGCTCTGACGCTGCATTACACCGTCAATCAGGTTCCCCAAATGACCTTTGACGAATTGCAGGATAAAGCGAACGGCATTTCGCGGCTGGGTGTGCTGCGTATGGACGTGGATAACCTGGGGAATTTGTTTAAAAAAGGCTTTGGCGAAGGGGATCAAAGCATTGCCACCCTTGCGCGCCTTTCAACGCTCAGCGCTCAAATCTCGCTGTTTTTTGACGGCTGGGTCAAGCAAATCTGCGAGCAGACATCTGATCTCGTCTACGCGGTTTACTCCGGCGGCGACGACCTGTTCCTGATTGCGCCGTGGGACCTCGTGCCCGGCCTGGCAGCCCGCATCGCCGGGGATTTTGCCCGCTACACCTCAGGGAACCCGGGCCTGCACCTCAGCGGCGGCATGGCCTTTATCCACGGCAAATATCCGGTCTACCAGGCGGCCGAAGATGCCGGCAAAGCGCTGGATTCTGCCAAGGGACGCGAAGGCAAGAATGCCTTCAGTTTCCTGGGCGGCGTGTGGCCCTGGACCAAATTTTCAACTCTGCAGCAGAAATTTGAGCTTTTGGTAACCGCCAGTCGGGATCATCGCGCACCGGCGCAGCTGCTGCAATTGCTTCAACAGCTTTCTATCATGGATGCAGCCGAACGAAAGCAGCGCGGCCAACAGGTGATGGGGCGCTGGCTGTGGCTGGGCGATTACCAGCTCAAGCGCATGATTGAACGCGCCAAAGAGAACCCGGCACTGACGGAATCCCTGAATCAGATCCGTCAAGATCTCAAAGACGAGCTGTACGGAAACATCGGAGAATGGGGCAAGGCAGCCCGCTGGGCGCAGTTGTATCTTCGTGAAAAACCTGAAAAACAATGATTCGTTCATCATTCCTGGAGGCATAAAAATGACCATACACACCATGATGACCGCGGATGAAAGCGGCAAGGAACTGGTTGAGCTGGCACAGCAGCTGGCCCAGACCCTTGTTGACAAGAAACTGTCCCGCAGCCAGATCCGCAACATATTCACCGAAGCTCGCCAGATTGAAGCTCTTTGGGAAAAAGAAGGAGAGCATGAAAAAGAAGCCCTGCGAAGATTAATTTTACTCAAACCCAAATTAGCTTACCAGGCGGGCCGTGATAAAAGCGTGAAACTTCTTCAAGAAAAACTCAATGAAGCAATAGATGTGGTCAGTAATGCACCAGCCGGAAAACAAAAAGAATATTTTATGCGCTTCATGGATTTCTTTGAAGCCGTACTGGCATACCATAAGGCCTATGGCGGTAACTAATCTGTAAAGGAGTAGAACATGTCAAACCAAGCTCATCTTCGCGGCCGCATCTTCATCACCTGCAGCATCCAGGCGGTCACCGGCCTGCACATTGGCGGCTCTTCCACCGGTTTGGAAATCGGCGGTGTGGACAACACCATCATCCGCGATGCGCTGAGCGGCGCGCCGTATATCCCGGGCTCCAGCCTGCGCGGCAAGATGCGCTCGCAGCTCGAAAAAACACTCGGAAAACCTCAAAACTACCAGATTGGCGATCGTGTACACATCCATTGCTGTGATAACAGTCAAAGTTACTTTGATAATGAAGGATGCCCAATATGCCATATCTTTGGCGTTCCGGGGGATACTGAAAAGAAGATCCCGGAAGTTAATCCAACAAATTTAATCGTCAGGGATGCGCCATTGACCGAAGCCAGCAAGAAAGACCTTGAGAAAGCTCACACAGATCTTAAATATACCGAAGTAAAAACCGAGGTGGCCATTGACCGCGTGACCAGCGCACCCACGCCGCGCACGCTGGAACGCGTGCCCGCCGGAGCGGTGTTTGGGCCGGCTGAGCTGGTTTTCTCCATCTACCAACCGGCAGATTTCAACCGCCTGCGCCATGTGGTGGACGGCCTGCAGCTGCTCGAGGACGATTATCTGGGCGGATACGGCTCGCGCGGCAGCGGCAAGGTGCGCTTCGCAGAGATTCAAGTAACCGCCCGCTCCAGCCAAAGCTACAGCCAGCTTCAAACCTTCCAAACCTTCGCCGCTTTGAAGGATCTGGAAGCAGCCTTTAACGACCTGTTGAACTGGAGCAAGAAGGTCATCCCCATCTCGTAACGGCGGAGTAACCATCATGCAACTTGATGTCTGGAAAATTACCGGCGCGGGGTTCCACTTCGGCCGGCACGGCCTGGATCAGGAAGTGAGCGGCGTGCACCTGCCCTCCGACAGCCTGTTTGCCGCGCTGACCGCTCGCCTGGCCGCGCTCGACGGCCCGCAGGCAGCAGAAGCCTGGGGCCAGGCTTTCATCAGCGGGCCGCCCCTGGTGCTCTCTTCAGCGTTTCCATTCGCCGGCGAGGTGCGCTTCTTTCCCACCCCGCTGCGCACCGCCGCCAGCAAGCGGCCGGAAAACGCCCGGCCAGAGCACAAAGATACCAGGCGGGTGTGCTTTGTCTCCGAAGGGATCTTCGTCCGTCTTTTGAAAGGCGAGAGCCTTGCAGATGTGTATGATCGCGAGCACACCCTGCAGGACGGGCAGGCGCTCTATTCGCCTGCCGAGGCCAACCGGCTGCCCGCTGCGGTGCAGTCAGAGAAGAAACTGTGGGCTGTGGAACAGCGGCCGCGGGTGACCGTTGAACGCGAGTTTGCGCGTTCCGCGCTGTATTTCACCGGCCGCACGCAGTTTGCCACAGGCTGCGGGCTGTGGTTTGCCGTACGCTGGGCCGAGCATGCGGCGCTGAGCAGGGAATCGCTCGCTCGCCTGCTGGCCGAGCTGGGCGATGCCGGCCTGGGCGGCGAGCGCGCCAGCGGCTTTGGCCAGGCGAAGATTGAGCCCGCCGGCACGCTGGACCTGCCTGAGGCAGCCGGCCAGCCCTGGGTCACCCTCAGCCGCTACCTTCCCGCCCGGCAGGATACCGCCGCGCTGTTGGACGCGCGCGCCGCTTTTACAATTGAGACCGTGGGCGGCTGGGCCGAATCACCCGGCAAACCCGCCGAGCGCCGCCGCGCTGTGCGCATGCTGGCCGAAGGCTCGGTGCTTGGCCCGCTGCCGGGCGGCATCCCCGGCCAAATGGCCGACGTGCAGCCCAGTTACGGCGGCAACCAGCCGCTGGGGCATCCCGTCTGGCGCAACGGCCAGGCGCTGGCTGTGGGCTTCGCGCCCGGCGCACTGGAGGGAAATTGATATGGCAGTCTATGAATTGACTTTGACCGTCCTTTCGCCGCTGCACATTGGCGACGGCGGCGAACTGGCCCGGGGGTTCGACTTCCTGGTGCACAAGGGGCGCACCTACCGCCTGAACGTGGACGCCATCCTGGCGGCGCGCGGTGCGCAAATGCGGCCCGACCGCGCCGGCAGCTACCCGCTGCCGGAACAGCTGCTGCAGCCCGCCGACCTGGAAAACCCGGCCTTCTTCCGCTACAGCCTGGCGGGCATTCCGCGCTCGCCCAGGGCAGACGCGCGCGTCAAATCCTGCATCAAGGATGTGTACGACTGCCCCTACATCCCGGGCTCCTCGCTGAAGGGCGCGCTGCGCACGGCGCTGGCCTGGAACGGCTGGAGCGAGGTCAACCCGCGTCTCGACCGCAGCGCGATTGGTCGTTCGCGCTCATGGGCCGGCCAGCCTTTAGAACACAAGTTGTTCGGGAAAGATCCCAATCACGACCTGCTGCGCGCCCTGCAGGTTTCGGACCTGCTGGCCGGCAGCCGTAAACCCGGCCACCGCCTGGCGCTGGTCAATGCGCAGGTGCTCACCCAGCGCAGCGCCGGTTCGCCGGTGGAGTTGGAAGCGATTGCTGGCGAAACGCGCTTCCAGGGCACGCTAAAAATTGATGAAACGCTCTTTGCCCCTGCCGCCAAGGACGAGCTGCGCTTTGACAGCCGCCGCAGCTGGCTGGATGAGCTCTTCTCGCACGTGCAAAAGCACGCTCAGGCGCGCATCCGCAAACTGCTGCGATGGTTTGAGCAGGCCGAGGGCTGCGCTGAAGCGGCCAAATTCTACCGGCAGCTCGCCAATGCCAACCTGCCGTCCAACCAGGCGCTGGTGCAGCTCGGCTGGGGCGCCGGCTGGGACAGCAAGACTTTTGGAGAGCACCTGCAAAAGGACGCCGACCTGTTTGATCAACTGGTGAGCGAATTCCACATGCAAAAGGTCGGCCGCGGCGCGCCCCCGCGCCGGCGCGGCGAACCTTTCCCGCGCTCGAAGCGCGCCGTGATGAAGGTGCTGGAAGGCCGCGCCGCAGCCCTGGCGCCGATGGGCTGGGTGCTGCTGGAAATTCAACCTTCATAAGGAAAACAAGATGAAGTTATTAACCTTCTTAGGCACGGCCGAGTATAAGCTGACCGCCTATGTGTGGGATGGAAAAGAACACATTTCCACCTATTCCCCGGCGGCTTCCTGCGCATTTTTACACCCGGATGAATTGATCATATTTCTCACTGAAGAGGCGCAGCAGGCGCATTATGAAAAATTGCGCGCCGAGGTGGATGAAAGCGTGCAGGTTCGGGCGGTGCCCGTGCCCCACGGCCGCAATGAACAAGAACTCTGGCAGATTTTCGCGCAGGTCAGCGCTTCGGTTACCCCGCGCGAAGAGGTTGCCTTTGACATCACCAACGGACTGCGCTCCTTCCCCCTGCTAGGTCTGCTGGTGGCGGCCTTCTTGCAAAACGGGCTGGGCGTGCATCTAAAGGCGGTGCTGTATGGAGCTTTTGACGTACGCGATCAAACCGTGCAGCCCAACCGAACTCCAATGTTCGACATGAGCCCGATGCTGTCTTTATTAACCTGGTCTGCCGCCGCAGACCGTTTCAATCAAACCGGCGACTCACGCCACCTGGCTTCTTTAATCCAGGCTCAGCGCAACGAGCTGGGCAAAAAAGCCGGAAAGGATCCCATCCTGCGGGATCAAGCCGGCTCACTGGGCAGCCTGGTTTCGAACCTGAAAGATATTTCGCAATCCTTGCGCCTGATTCGTCCTTTTTCGACCATGGAACACATCGAGCGGCTACCAGCAACCCTGGAAAAGGCTTTGCCCACCCTGCAAAGCAGTGCGGCAGTGATGCCGTTTCACCTGCTCATGAATAATATCCGGGACGCCTATCTGCCGCTGGGCCTGCAGCAGCCGCTCGACCCGACGAATTTCGCAGTAAACTTGAACAAACAGCGCGGTATCATTCGCTGGTATGTCGAGCGCGAGTACTGGGTTCAGGCCGTCACACTGGCACGCGAATGGCTGGTCAACTGGTTCATCTACCGCCTGGATTTGGAAGATTTAACCGACAGAGACCTGCGAGATCAGGTGGAAGAGCGCATGAACACGGCGATACTACAATTCCGCTCGCCCACCGGGCGCCAGCGGATTGCCCAGTCTTTCGTCACCATTCCCGAAGCTGTGGAAGCGCTGGAAATCTGGAATAATTTGATCGAGGCGCGCAATGACATCAACCATGCCGGCATGCGCCCCGACCCTGGCGACCCGGATTCGCTGATCAGCATCATCCAAAAGCAAGTCCGGCGCATCGAACAACTGCCCGTCCCGGAGCGAGCATGATCCTGCTCAACTTTTCTCACCCCCTCACCCCTGCGCAGTTAGAGCGCGTGGAAGCGCTGACCGGCCGCAGGCTGGAACGCACGGTTGAACTGCAGGTGCAGTTTGATAACGAGCGCGACTTTCTGCCACAACTGGCAGAACTGGTTGCCCGCCTGCCGCTCAGCCCGCAGGAATTGCAGGTTGAGCCCATTCTCGTGAATCTGCCATCGCTCAACTACATCGCCGCGCTGCTGCTGGCCGAGCTGCACGGGCGCATGGGCTACTTCCCGCCCGTGCTGCGCCTGCGCCTGCAGCCCAACAGCCTGCCGCCTTCCTACGAGGTGGCCGAAATCCTCAACCTGCAGGCCGTGCGCGAGGCCGCCCGCACCAACCGCTTTGCCGCCCCATGAACCCGCCCGACTTGCTCTCGCTGGTGCTCACACTGCGCCCGCTGGCGCTGGACCCCGCCCGCCCGCTGCCGGTGTGGTGGGGGCAGGCAGCCCACGCCGCGCTGCTGCGCGTGCTTCAACAGGCCGACCCGGCGCTCTCGGCCCGCCTGCACGATGAAGACGGGCTGAAGCCGTTCACCGCTTCCAGCCTGATGGGCCGCCCCGCCCCCGGGCGCGAAAGCACGCTGCGCTTCACCGCCCTGACCGCCGGGTTGAGCGCGCTGCTGCTGGATGCCGCCCAAAACGGGCCGCTGGCGCCCGGCGCGCGCCTGGAACTGGACTACATCCCCTTTGAAATCACCGCTGCCGTGTGGGATGAAGCCGCTCACCCCTGGGCGGCAGCCGAAAGCTACACCGGGCTAACCCATGCCTGCCTGCTGGGCGCGCAGCCGCCGCGGCGCATCACGCTGCAGTTTGCCAGCCCCACCGGCTTCCGCTCCGGTGAAATGCACCAGCCGCTGCCGCTGCCCGGGCTGGTCTTCGGCAGCCTGCTGGAACGCTGGAACAGCTTTGCCCCTGCGGCCCTGCCCGAAGAGGCCAAACGCTTCGCGGCCGAATGCCTGGCCGTCTCGCGCTTTGAGCTGCGCAGCCGCTCGGTGCCGCTCAAAGGCAGCGGGCTGCGCGTGGGCACCGTTGGGCGGGTCACCTTCACCGCGCTGAACGCCGACCGCTACTGGCTGAGCCTGATGGCCACCCTCTCGGCCTATGCCCGCTTTGCCGGCACAGGCGCAGGCACCGGGATGGGCTTTGGGCAGTGCCGCAGCCTGCCCGCGGCAGATTGAAAGTGCCATTGCACCTTAACAACCTGGAACGGAAGTTCAACGCACAGTTTGCGCACCCCCCCCTCTCAAAACCGCCGTTTTTCGGCATTTTTGGGAGGGGGGTGCGCGGAAAAAAGAGCGTGGGACGCAGAAGCAAAGAAAACGGCAATAAATGGGTGAAAAGTGGAGGAACAACATGCAAAAAGTACTTGATTTTCGAGCCAAACAGGCGTATGATTGGGAACAGCGCCAGGGAGTGTAGGCGCTGTCAGAATCAATAAATACCCGGAAGGGTATTAAGACTCATGCGGCTGGCGGCCTGGATGATTAGCTCTAAAGTCAGAATCAATAAATACCCGGAAGGGTATTAAGACTCGCTGTAAGTCATTTTATCCTCCTCAATCACTCATTTGTCAGAATCAATAAATACCCGGAAGGGTATTAAGACCCAAAAATTACATTTACAAAATATCCGGATTTATTAGTCAGAATCAATAAATACCCGGAAGGGTATTAAGACATAAGGACAGTTGACCGTCTTAGGGATTGATGTTAGTCAGAATCAATAAATACCCGGAAGGGTATTAAGACTGTTTTATGTTACTTTTTGCACCAATTACTGTAATTGTCAGAATCAATAAATACCCGGAAGGGTATTAAGACTTTTCTGATGTTTGAATTGCAGAATAATCAAAGAATTTGTCAGAATCAATAAATACCCGGAAGGGTATTAAGACTCAAACTGCGCGGCGATGGCTTTGGCGATTTGCCTCGTCAGAATCAATAAATACCCGGAAGGGTATTAAGACGCTCAAACTCACCCGTTGGTGCCCAAAACCCTTTGTCGGTCAGAATCAATAAATACCCGGAAGGGTATTAAGACACTTGGCAATGTGTTTGCCGTGGCTGAGAACAGCGATATTAGTCAGAATCAATAAATACCCGGAAGGGTATTAAGACCGTTCATGATCTGCGCAGCTTCCTGCGCCTCATCGATGACGTCAGAATCAATAAATACCCGGAAGGGTATTAAGACAGAAGATCGAGGCTATCTTCCTCCTCCCCCGGGATTTGTCAGAATCAATAAATACCCGGAAGGGTATTAAGACTCAGCGGCAACAAATACAGCGCAACCATCCGCATGAGTCAGAATCAATAAATACCCGGAAGGGTATTAAGACCATTCTATAACCTCGAACTAAGCGCTTGATTCGTATGTCAGAATCAATAAATACCCGGAAGGGTATTAAGACGAAAGGGCAGGTCGGGGTCAAACTGCACCGGCAGTTGTCAGAATCAATAAATACCCGGAAGGGTATTAAGACTCCATGATGAACCCGCCAATATCCGATCGGATCATGTTTGGTCAGAATCAATAAATACCCGGAAGGGTATTAAGACTCATATTGGTCGTGTGGATTGCGACTTGCCACTCCAACGTCAGAATCAATAAATACCCGGAAGGGTATTAAGACGGTTTTATTAATCGTGATTGTTGCCATTGTGTTTTCCGTCAGAATCAATAAATACCCGGAAGGGTATTAAGACTCGCCATCCGCATTTTTTACTAATTTAAAGAGTTGGTCAGAATCAATAAATACCCGGAAGGGTATTAAGACAGTAATAATCCTCCATAAGTTTTTGTATCTCTCTGGGTGTCAGAATCAATAAATACCCGGAAGGGTATGCTTGCGCCTCCTTTTGACCGGCGGTCTCGGGCCTGCGCTCCCTTTCCGGCAGCCTTTTCGGCCGCTGGCCTGCTTTTTTTATTTGAGATACGCTTTTGAACGATATTTTTCATTTCCGGTTTCGGTTTGCCGCCCATCACAAATTCCTCTACCTCGCTTTCCTTCAAAATTCACATCACGCCTTCAATCATCTTATCCGCAGCCCCCCTCCCCACCCTTCAACTTCATCACGCAAAACCATGCCCCCGCTCTACATCGTTCAACAAAACACCAAAATCCGTATCCATAACGCCCGCCTGCAGGTTGAGCGCGGCGAACCGCCCGACGCTGAAGTGCTGCTTTCGGTGCCGCTCATTCAGGTCTCCGAAGTGGTGCTGTTTGGAAACGTCGGCCTCACCACCCCCGCCATAGATGCCCTGCTGGCGCGCGGCTGCGAAGTGCTGTTCCTCACCGCTTCCGGCCAGTTCCGCGGCCGCCTGCAGGGCGAGGTGACCCCGCACGTGCCGGTGCGCCGCGCTCAGTATGACTGCCTGAACAGGCCCGATTTCGTGCTCAAAATGGCAGCCGCATTTGTGACCGCCAAGCTGGCCAACCAGCGCGCGCTGCTGCTGCGCCGCCACCGCGAAACCCCCATCCCCGAATTCGCCTCCGCCGCCGAACAGCTCGCCCGCGCCGCCCAGGCCGTGCCGCGCAAGACAGGGCTCGAATCCCTCCGCGGGCTGGAAGGCGCTGCCACGGCCGCCTACTTCGGCGCATTTCGCCACCTCTTCGCTCCCGAATGGAACTTCAACACCCGCAACCGCCGCCCCCCTGCCGACCCCGTCAACGTGCTCCTGTCCTTCGGCTACACGCTGCTGGCCCAGGCTGCCGCCGGTGCGGTGCAGGCCGCCGGGTTGGACCCCTACGCCGGGTTCCTGCATGAAGTGGCTTACAACCGCCCTGCCCTTGCGCTGGATTTGATGGAAGAATTCCGCCCGGTGGTTGACGGCGTGGTGCTGTGGGCTTGCCGCAGCGGCCAGGTGACCCCGGCAGATTTCACCCCCGGCCCGCCAGAACGCCCGGTGGTGCTGGGTGAAGAAGGCCAGCGGCGCTTCATCCAGGCCTACGAACAGCGCATGGAGGGCCGCTTCACCCACCCGATCCGCGGTGAGAAGCTGCCCATGCGCCTGTGTTTGTTGGAACAGGCCCGTCAGATCGCCGCGCGCGTCAAGAACGGCCTGCCCGGCTACCAGGGCATGGGCTTTCGCTGAGTTTGGGGGGAGGAAAAATGGAAGAGCGCAGCTTTTTTGTGCTGGCCTACGATATCGCAGATGACAGGCGGCGGGCCAAAATTGCCCGGTTGATGGAATCGATGGGCGCGCGGGTGCAGGGCAGCGTATTTGAAGCCTACCTGAAACCGGTTGAACTGGACGACCTGCTGCGCCGCGCCAGAAAGATCCTAAAAAAGCAGGAAGATGGGCTGCGGATCTATCCGCTGTGCGCCGCCTGCCGGGGGAAGATTCGCACCGAAGGCACCGGCCGGGTCACCGAAGCGCCGGGGTTAATGATCGTCTAAGTTTGCGCGCCCCCCCTCTTAAAACCGCCGTTTTTCGGCATTTTTGGGAGGGGGGTGCGCGGAAAAAAGAGCGTGGGACGCAGAAGCAAAGAAAACGGCAAAAAATGAATGAAAAGTGGAGGAACAACATGCAGAAAACACTTGATTTTCGAGCCAAACAGGCGTATGATTGGGAACAGCGCCAGGGAGTGTAGGCGCAGTCAGAATCAATAAATACCCGGAAGGGTATTAAGACCGCTATGATGTGATAGGGCTTGCCGCCAAGCTGCATAAAGTCAGAATCAATAAATACCCGGAAGGGTATTAAGACGGATTATCTATTTGAGAGATAATATTATCTATAATTGCGTCAGAATCAATAAATACCCGGAAGGGTATTAAGACAATTCACCCATCGCCGTCCAGTCGCCGGTGATGTCAGAATCAATAAATACCCGGAAGGGTATTAAGACTGTATCTGCCGTTGATTGCTCTCGAAATCGCAACCACGTCAGAATCAATAAATACCCGGAAGGGTATTAAGACCCACTTATCCCAGTAGGGGCGCAGGTATTCTGTCAGGTCAGAATCAATAAATACCCGGAAGGGTATTAAGACCACGGTTTCGCTGGTTTCGTTGGGGTCAATGTTCACAGTCAGAATCAATAAATACCCGGAAGGGTATTAAGACCCCATGATAGTCGCCGCGCCGGTCACGCCCGCAATCGTGCGTCAGAATCAATAAATACCCGGAAGGGTATTAAGACCGAAAATGAACTCGAACTCCATCTCGTTGAAACCGAGTCAGAATCAATAAATACCCGGAAGGGTATTAAGACGCACCGGTCTTGATGGTATAGGTCTTAGACATGATACGTCAGAATCAATAAATACCCGGAAGGGTATTAAGACGGTATCGCCAAACGTGGTGACGAACGGCGCGATGAGTCAGAATCAATAAATACCCGGAAGGGTATTAAGACAGAACCGTCGACTTTTTCCTCGACTACAACCGGGGAAGTCAGAATCAATAAATACCCGGAAGGGTATTAAGACATTGTCATTATGCGGATATTTCTTGATGGCTTCAATATCGTCAGAATCAATAAATACCCGGAAGGGTATTAAGACTATCCACGTCAGCCTGCGTTTTCACGGCCTCCAATGTCAGAATCAATAAATACCCGGAAGGGTATTAAGACCTGATGCGCCCCTGAATGACATAAACGCCGGTCATGGTCAGAATCAATAAATACCCGGAAGGGTATTAAGACCGAACCGGCGCGCGGCCTTGTTGAGCGCCTCATAATCGTCAGAATCAATAAATACCCGGAAGGGTATTAAGACCGAACTGGCCGCCGCCGTGAATACCGCATAAATCGGTCAGAATCAATAAATACCCGGAAGGGTATTAAGACGCAATAATGTTACTCTTTTCATAATGTTGATTTGTCAGAATCAATAAATACCCGGAAGGGTATTAAGACATTCCCGATCCCGCTTGTCCATCGGGCGTTGATACTGCGTCAGAATCAATAAATACCCGGAAGGGTATTAAGACATAATGATAGCTGCGATGAATAGCTTCCAGCCTAACGTCAGAATCAATAAATACCCGGAAGGGTATTAAGACGCTCAGCTGTCAATGCTTCCAGTAGTTCGTTTTCGGTCAGTCAGAATCAATAAATACCCGGAAGGGTATTAAGACGCAGTTACCCGCGCCTCTAATGCGGTCAGGCGTTCTTCGTCAGAATCAATAAATACCCGGAAGGGTATTAAGACTCAAACTGCGCGGCGATGGCTTTGGCGATTTGCCTCGTCAGAATCAATAAATACCCGGAAGGGTATTAAGACGCTCAAACTCACCCGTTGGTGCCCAAAACCCTTTGTCGGTCAGAATCAATAAATACCCGGAAGGGTATTAAGACACTTGGCAATGTGTTTGCCGTGGCTGAGAACAGCGATATTAGTCAGAATCAATAAATACCCGGAAGGGTATTAAGACCGTTCATGATCTGCGCAGCTTCCTGCGCCTCATCGATGACGTCAGAATCAATAAATACCCGGAAGGGTATTAAGACATTTTCTCACCATTGAGGGTCGCGCTACTGATGTTTCGGTCAGAATCAATAAATACCCGGAAGGGTATTAAGACTTTGATTTTGTTTCCAAACTGCGGGTCAATGTCGTTTAGGTCAGAATCAATAAATACCCGGAAGGGTATTAAGACGTATTCACCCGGCGTCATGCGCCGACCCCACAAGGTCAGAATCAATAAATACCCGGAAGGGTATTAAGACTCAATGATGTCCCCGGTGCTCTCGACGATTACGATGAGTCAGAATCAATAAATACCCGGAAGGGTATTAAGACGCGACAACGTTTGTTGTTGTCCCATCTTCCCGCATTCGGTCAGAATCAATAAATACCCGGAAGGGTATTAAGACCATTTTATAACCGCCAGTTATCCATGGGCGAGGCCTTGTCAGAATCAATAAATACCCGGAAGGGTATTAAGACCCTACCCGCCCATGCCTGTGTAGTACATGTCAATTTGTCAGAATCAATAAATACCCGGAAGGGTATTAAGACTTGATGTTTTTTATCTGTGTAAATTCCACAAATAAATGTCAGAATCAATAAATACCCGGAAGGGTATTAAGACAAACCAAACAGCCCACCTTTCGATGGGCTGTTTAATTTGTGACCGACCAGGGACCTGGATACCATCCCCTTCCGGGGACCCTGAAACCAAAAAGCCCACCTTTCGATGGGCTTTTCCTTAATTTGTGACCGACCAGGGACTTGAACCCTGAACCCACTGATTAAGAGTCAGTTGCTCTGCCATTGAGCTAGTCGGCCGGACCTTGCAGGCAAGTATTATACTCCAACCCGCCCGGCTGTCAAGAACCGCCGCCCGAGATTGCCGGGATCAGGTCGAGCGTATCCCCCTCGGCCAGCGGTTCTTCCTCACCCGCCGTGCGGCGGTTCAGCACCAGCAGCAGCCCCTCGGGGTCTGGCGTCAACCCCAGCGCAGCCAGCGCATCGCGCACGCGCGCGCCGGGCTGCAGGTCCAGCTCCAGCGTGCCGGTGCGCCCTTCGGCGCTCACCCGCTGCAGCGCAGTGTGCAGCCGCACATGCACAATCAATCGAACACTCCGTCCAGGTCAGCCGCCGGCACGTCAAACACCGCGCCGGTCGGGGCAAGCGCCTCTTCGGTCATCCACTCCGGCAGGCGGTCGTCTGCCGCGGTGAAGCCCGCCCGGCGGTTGAATTCGCGCTCCAACTGGATCGTTTCCAGCCCCAGTTCCTGCAAAATGCCCTCGCCCACCTGCCAGCCGTAACGCGCGTTGAGCAGGTCGCGGATCGTTTCGGGCGCGGCAGAAAAGCCAAACCCGGCAAAGATGCACGCGCCCAGCGTATCGTAACCGGCCATATTGAGCTGCGCGCCGCGCGAGAGTTTGGCCTGTCCCTCCGGGTTCAGGTGGTCCACCCTGGCGCGGATGGTCAGGCCGCAGGTGTGGTCGGCGCCCTGCGGCGTGGTGGCGTAGGTCACGCCGGTGCCTTTGATCGCGCGCGGGTCGTAAGCCGAGATGGCCTGGTTCTTCACCACCGGCACGCGCCGCACGCCCAGCACTTTGCCGCACAGGCCCGCGCCGCAGCCGATCAATCGTCCCAGCGGCGTGCCGCGCCGCACTTCGGCCAGCAGGTTCAGCGCGCTTTGCGCATCGCCAAAGCGCATCAACCCGGCCTGGGCTGCCACGCCCAGCGCCGCACCGGTATCAATCGTATCCAGGCCCAGGTCGTTGGCCTGCCAGTTCAGCCGCGCAATGTCGTCCAGGTTGTCCAGCCCCAGGTTCGAGCCCATCAGCCCGATGGTTTCATATTCCACCGGCGAGATGATCTCCCTACCGTCCTCGCCGGCATAGACGTTCGAGCAGCGGATGGTGCAGCCGGCCATGCAGGCGTGCGATGGGTCGGCATCGCCGCCGCGCTGCAGCAGAACCTGGCGCAGGTGTTCGCCCGAAATGGTTTCCAACCCTTCAAATTCGCCCGCCGAAAAGCCGCGCGTGGGCAGCGCGCCCAGGGTGTTGCACATGCGCGCAATGGCCGCGGTGCCAAAGTCGCGGTAGATGCCGCTCTGCGGATGCTCCAGCACCGATTTGGTGTACACCTTTTGCGCCGCTTTGAAAGCCGCCGGGTCAGCGATGGGCGGTTTTTGCCCGCCTTCGGGGTCAAACACAACCGCCTTCAGGCCCTTCGAGCCCATCAGCGCGCCCAGTCCGCCGCGGGCATTGATGCGCGATGGCACGCCGTCCTTATCCAGGTTCAAAATACCGGCTGCCAGCATCTGGCTTTCGCCCGCCGGGCCAATCAATGCAACCGCAGCCCGCTCGCCAAAACGCTCGCGCAGCAGCCCGGCGCTGGCATACACACCCTGCCCGGCCAGTTCGCCCGCCGGTTCAAAGCGCGCGCCCGCTTTGCTCACATGCAGCAGCCAGAAACCAGGTGCTTCTGGCTGGTCTTCGATGATGAGCGCCTTAATCCCCAGCAGGGCAATGGCCATGCCGGTGGTGCCGCCGGCGTTGCTTTCCTTCACACCGCCGGTCAGCGGGCTTTTGCCGCCCACCGAGATGCGGTCGCAGCTGGAGAGCATGTGCCCCACCAGCAGCCCCGGCGCGAAGATGAGCTTGTTGTGCCGGCCCAGCGGGTCGCAGGCAGGCGGGACTTCATCCAGTAAAATGCGCGCCGTCAGTCCGCGCCCACCCAGCCGCTGCCAGCTTTCGGGCACGGGTTCGCGCTGCAATGTTTGCGTGCGAACGTTGATTCGCCAGATTTCCATGCAATCCTCCCGAGCAGTGATTGGTGCAATCATTCTAACATACGCGGGCGCCGCGAGCATTCCAACCGCTCACAGCGCCCGCGTTTTTGGAAAATTCAAGAAACGCTGCGTTCCGGCGTTTAATGCGCCGTCACTTCTTTCAAAGCCGCCTCGAAGATGTTCAGGCTCTCATCAACCTGCGCTGCGGTCACAATCAGCGGCGGAATCCAGCGGATGACATTATCCCACGGGCCGCAGGTCAGCAGCATCAAGCCGCGCTCGTGGCAGGCTTTGGCCGCAGCCTTGGCGGTCTTCTTATCGGGCTTGCGAGCCGAATCGCGGAACTCGGTGCCAATCATCAGCCCCAGCCCGCGCACGTCGCCAATTTGCGGGTATTTCTGCTGCAGAGTCTTCAAACCGGCGGTCAACTGCGCGCCGCGCGCCCGGGCATTTTCCAGCATGTGCTCGTCGCGCATGGCGGCGATGGTTGCCACCGCACCGGCTGCTGCCACGGCGTTGCCGCCAAAGGTGCCGCCGTGCGAACCCGGAATCCATTTTTGCATCAGCTCCAGGCGGCTGAACACGCCGGAAATTGGCAGTCCCGAGCCCAACCCCTTGGCCGCGGTCATGATATCGGGCCGCAGGTCAAAGTGCTCCACAGCAAACCAGCGCCCGGTGCGTCCAAAGCCGGATTGGATTTCATCCGCAATCAGCAAGATGCCGTGCCGGTCGCACAATTCGCGCAGACCGTTGACAAAGGCTTTGGGAGGAACTACATAGCCGCCCTCGCCCAGCACCGGCTCGAACAAAATGGCAGCGGTTTCCTGCGGGGCCGTCTGCGACATCAGCAGGAACTCCAACTCGTCCAGGCACCACTGCGCCGTCTGCTCCTCGCTCCAGCCGTAGCGGTAAGCGTACGGGTAGGGCGCAACAAACACGCCCGAAGGCAGCGGCTGATAGCCGGCGCGGTAGATCGTCTTCGAGGTGGTCAGCGCCATGGTCGCCGAGGTTCGACCGTGAAAACTGCCCTGGAATACGATCACGTTGGAGCGGCCGGTGGCATGCCGTGCCAGCTTGACCGCCCCTTCCACCGCTTCAGCACCCGAATTGCTAAAGAAAAAGCCGTCAATTCCAGGCGGAACAATCGGCAGCAGCGCGCGCACCAGTTCCAGCATCGGCTGGTGCAGGATGATATTCGCCTGGCCGTGCAGCAGCAGCCCGGCCTGCTCGCGGATGGCCGCCACCACTTTCGGGTGGCAGTGGCCGGTGTTGGTCACGCCGATGCCGCAGGTAAAATCCAGGTAGGCGCGCCCGGCCAGGTCGTAGACATAGGCACCTTCGGCCCGGCTGGCAATGATATCTGTACCGTGCGTCCACACCGGCGAAAGGTGCGCCAGAGCGTCTTCAAAATCCTTGTTTGTCAAAGCCATGATGCCTCGCTTATGCTAATCCTTCTCCGGTTCCAACCGGTAGGGGTCCACATCCGGCACCCCCTTCTTCACATATTTGCGGATGGGGAAGTACAAAAGCGCGCCCACCGCCATCGCCACCAGCGCCAGCCAGATGGAGCTGAACCCTTCTTCAGATACCTGGCTGACAATTGCCAGCGTGATAATGAATGCCGGGGCCAGCGTCACCAGCACCAATCCAAAGTACCCCCCCGGAACCCTGGCACGCGGCAGATTGGGCTTCTTGAAGCGCAGCACCCAGAGCGCGATGAATTCCGCCATCAGCACCAGCATGTTGAGAAAAACATCCACCACCACCAGGAAGGCGAATGCCTGCAGCGAGAAGATGGAGAAAATCAACCCGCAGAACAGGATCGAAACCCACGGCGTGCCGTACTTGGGGTGAACTTTGACCAGGAAGCGCGGCATCATGCCGTCCTCTGCCATGGCAAAGGGCACGCGCGTGCCGCCCAGCCCGTTCCCGATGAACAGGCCAATCATTGACAAGATCGCCGCCAGCGAAACGGAAACGCCCAGGAAGTTGCCCAGCGGGCTGTTCGGGTCGCCGGTGGCTTTGGTGCCAATGGCATGCGCAATATCCGGGAACTCCCAGCCCACAGAAGCGGTCGGGTCTACGCCCCATTCCTGCAACTGCTCTTCGGTGATGCCGTAGTCCGCCACGGCCGCGGCAATGCCCTCGCCGTCGCTGCTTTCTTCAATGCCCCAGATCAGATACCGGCCGTCTTCACCGGCACCGCCGTAGAGGCCAGCCACAGTCGGGATCGAGTAGGTGGCAATGGCCGCCACCAGCACCAGCACCATCGCCAGCGGATAAGTGCGCTTGGGCTTCACGATTTCATCCCCTGCGGCAGTGGGCAGCTCCCAGCCCATAAAATTCCACATCGCGATGAACAGGCCCGTGCTGAGCGCGCCCATCAGCGTCTCGCCCTCCGGCAGGAACGGCAGACTGACCGTCACACCGCCCTTGATCCAGTTATAGATGCCGACAATGGACATCAGGATCAATGGAATCAGCATCACAACGCCCAGCCAGTTAGCCGTCATGCCCGCCAGGCGCGCGCCGCGCACGTTCAGGTATGAGATGGCCCAGATCAGGATGAGCGCCACAATCCACGAAAGCACCCAGGCGGGCACTTCCACGCCGCCGATCACCGCCCCCGTGCGCAGAGCAGGGATGAAAAAGCCCAGGTAATATGCAGCCAGCACCGGGTAAATCGAAACATCCACCCACGAAACCACCCAGTTCATCCAGCCGGCCATGAACCCCGCGAACGGGCCAAACGCCTGCTTGACCCAGTGGTAATAGCCGCCTTCCACCGGCATCATGGAGGACATCTCGCGCACCATCAGCATATTGGGGATGCTGAACAGCAGCGGGGTGAGCACAAACAGCACCAGCGTGAAGAGCGGCCCCGAATATCCCACCATCGGTTCGGCGCCGAAGGAACCGCCGCACACTGTGAAATAGATCAAACCAAAGAGCGGCAAAAGCGTCAACTCACGTTTTAGCTTTTTGGCCTCAGATTTGATTTCTTTGACCCTGGCAGCTTTCTCAGCCATGGATGATTCTCCTCTCTGATAGATTGCGACGGGACGGCTGCTGCCATCCCGATACTTCATACAACCAAATCCCGAATGCGCGGCGGCGCAGCCTGCACGCCGCCGCGCGTTTTGCAAATTACATTTCCTTAATTCCGTAGGGGAAGCCGTAGTCGGCCATGCGTTCCATAAACGGAATCGGGTCAAAGGCTTCGGGCCCCAGCACGCCGGCCTTTTTCCAGATGCCCTTTTCAATCAATTCGAAGCCGATCACCGCATTGAACCCGGTCTGCGCCACCACGGCCTGCACACCGAATTTCTCCATGCATTCCTGGTTATCGGCCACCTGATAGAGGTACACCTGGCGGGGTTTGCCGTCTTTGGTGCCTTTCACCCAGGTACCCGCGCAGGTCTTGCCAAACATGCGGTCGCCCAGGTGCGCCGGGTCGGGCAGACAGGCAGCCACCACATCGCGCGGCGCCACCTGAACGCCTTTCACATTGATCGGCTCTTTGTTATCCAACCCCAGCATCTTGATCGTCTTGAGCACGCCGATGAACTGGTCGCCCAGGCCGTACTTAAAGGTCACCCGCTTGGTTTTCACCCAGCGCGGCACCAGCAGCACTTCCTCATGCTCCACATTGACACATTCCACCTTGCCAATGCCCTCTGGGAACTCAAAGACTTCCGGCTCAGAGAAAGGCGCGGTGGTATACCAGCCTTTGTCATGTTCCCAGATCACCGGTGGATTGAGGCATTCCTCGATGGTCGTCCAGATGGAAAAGTTGGGTGCAAATTCATAGCCGCGCACTTCCAGGTTTGCCCCATCTCGAATGCCAATTTCCTCAATCTCATCAAAGAGATAGTCCTGGGCATAGCGTGCGAACACGTCCGCCATGCCAGGCTCAACCCCCAGGCCCACCAGCGCCATCAGGCCCTTCTTTTCCCACTTTTCGGCCTGCGCAAATTGCAGGTCACCCAGTTTGAGTCCGGGTTTTTGGTATGGATCAGTTTCATGCGGCTCGGAAAGCGACATGGCCATATCCATGTAATGGCAGCCAGTTTCATAAGCCGCATTGAAGATTGGCATATTAAAGACCGGGTCGCAGGCGTTCATGATCAGGTCCACGCCGTGCTTGCGCGCCAGGCCCTCAACCAATTCCTGCTTGCTGGCATCCACCCATTCCACCGGGAAACGCTCTTTGTCCTTGAGCTTTGCCTGCACCTCCTCGGCGCGTGCTTTGTTGTAATCCGCAAGGACCAGTTTTTCGCACCAGGGATGGCGTGCCGACATGACTGCAATGGCTTCTCCAACGCCGCCAACACCGACCAGCAAAATCTTCATAACCTCCTCCAATCGCTGAAAAGGATATTTAGGTTCGTCCGGGTGATCAATCCCCGAGTTCGCCTGTTTTTATTGGAAGAGCTGCATCCGGCAACTCCTCACGTTCAACCTCGTCGGGGCGCAGCTTGCGCAGCGCGTCCTTGAGCGGCAAAATGCCCAACCGGTTGTTGAAACTCATCGGCTTTCCGTCCACATCTGCCAGCGGCTTGGGCACATCAATTTTCTGCGTGGCCAGCGAAACCACCACCACCAGGATCACCGAAATCAAGAAGGCAGGCACCGAGCCAATGTAAGTGGCATCCCAGATGGCCAGCTCGGCATCGCCCGCATTGATTTCCAGCGTAGTTGGGTACAGGATGGGCAGCGTAATCAGCCAGGAGGCCCAGCCGCCAACAAAGCCAGCCAGCGCGCCCCACTGATTGGTCTTCTTCCAATACATGCCGAAGGCAAACGGCGCAAACATACCCACCAGGATGATCGTCCAGGCGAAGACCGAGAGTTTATAGATCGTCTCGGCCCACAGACCGATCGCCAGGCTGGCCAGGCCGATCACCAGCACCATGATGCGCGTCCAGCGCAGCTGCACTTTGTCGGATGACTTTCCTTTGGTGAAATAGGGCAGGATGTTTTCGGTAAACACTGAGGCACCCGCCAGAATGGAGCTGTCGGAAGTGCTCATCAACGCCGAACACAGCGCAGCGATGAAAACCCCTGCCAACACCGGCGAGAGGTGGTCGGTTGCGGCAGTCACCAGCAAGAATTCTGTGTTTTCCGGCGCAATGTTGGGGTTCATGGCAAACATGGCAATGCCGATGAGCGGTGAAAGCACGCCGAACACCAGGTATAAGATTGAAGCCAGGTAGGTGCCGTGCACTGCGGTTGCCTCGTTGCGCGCCGACATCGAACGCTGCATCAGGTCCTGCGCGGCGATCGAACCCAGGCCCAGCGCCATCCACGCGCCCACCCAGTAGGTCCAGCCCAACCCGCCCTGATAGCCCAGATAACCTTCGCCCTCAATGGGCATCAACGTGAATGGTTTGGAGACGTACAGCGAGCCGCCGTTGGCAGCCAGGCCCTCCCAGCCGCCCACAGCATTCAGCACGCTCACAAAGATCAGCGTGATGCCGCCGGCCGTGAGGAACATCTGGATGAAATCAAGCAATGTATCTGCCCACATGCCGCCCATCATCGTGTACGAAATCACGATAATGGCCACCAGCAGCATGCCCGCCGCCACCGGCCAGCCAAACAACGCGTGGACAATATTGCCGCCAGCCACAATCTGCGCTGCCGTCCAACCAAAGTAGGTAATCATCTGGATGATCGAACCCGCCAGCGCCATGCGTTTGCCAAAGCGGCGTTCAAAAAAATCAATAATGGTCAGGTAGCGCGCACGCCGCATCAGCCGGATGAAGAAAAAGCCAGAAAGGAACAGACACAAAGCCGCCCCGAAAGGATCAAAAACCACACCCTGGAAGCCGTACTGGTAGGCGGTGGAACTGGCGCCCATCAGCGTCTCGGCGGCAAACCAGGTCGCCATGATGGATGCGCCGGTGAGGTAAATCGGAAGGCGGCGGCCAGCAACCACGTAATCGGTGGTGGTGTTAACTTTTCGCGATGCAAGGTAGCCAATCAACATGCGCACCGCGAAAAATACGACGATCAAGACCACGATGGTGGTCACTTCATTTTGCGGAAGTCCCATGGCACACTCTCCCAGGCAGAATAACAAGAAGGATTACAGACTGCGCTGCACTTCCTGCAGCGTGTCTTCCAGGCGCTGGAGCACTTCGTCCAGCTCTGCGTAGGAAATCACCAGCGGCGGTTCAATGCGAATGGTGGTGGCGCTGATCAACGTTCCAGCTACCAGCACGCCGCGTTTGAACAGGCCGGCCGCCACGCGGTAACCAATTTCACCGCTCTTAAAATGCATCCCAATCAGCAGGCCCTTGCCAGTGATTTTGGCAAGCAGGTCGGGGAAACGCTCCACCAATGCTTCAAGCCTGGGGATCAGGTAATTGCCCTTCTCAGCGGCCGCCTCCCACAGCCGATCGCGCAGCGTTACGTTGAGCGCGGCAATGGCCGCGCTGCACGCCAGCGCGCCGCCGCCCGTGGTGGTGGTGTGAATGAAGGGATTGGGGTACATCATCACCTGCCAGATCTCCTCGGTGGAGCAGAAAGCCGAAATCGGCATCACCCCGCCGCCCAGCGATTTGGCCAGCGCGACAATATCCGGCTTGACATCCCAATGGTCCACACCCCACAGCTTACCGGTGCGGCCCAGGCCGGTTTGCACCTCATCGGCGATCAGCAGCACACCGTAATGTTTGGTGATCTCGCGCACCCGCGGCCAGAAATCATCCGGCGGCACAATCGCACCGGCTTCACCCTGAATCGGTTCAAAGATGCAGGCTGCTATACCGATGCCGACCTTCTCGCAAATATCCAACTGCCGCTCCACTGCGTCCGCATCGCCAAAGGGCACATGATACACCGGCCCGCCGTAGAGCACGCCTGGCGGCTGGCGGTAGTCGGCCTTGCCCATCATGCTCAGCGAGCCCATCGTCTTGCCGTGAAAGCCCTTCAACGCGGTAATGAAACCGGCTTTTTGGGTATACATCTTGGCAAGCTTGATGGCGCCCTCGTTGGCCTCGGTGCCAGAAGCGCAGAAGAAGCTGTATTGAATATCGCCCGGCAACGTCATGGCCAGCAGCCTTGCCAACACGCCGCGCAGCGGGTCAATCAATTCCTGCGAGGGCATGGGGGTGTGATCCAATTGAGCTTTTACGGCTGCAACCACCTCTGGGTGCCCCCAGCCCAGGTCCATCATGCCGTAGCCGCCCAGACAATCAATGAATTCACGGCCCAGCACATCCTGAAACCGTGCGCCGCGGCCCGTCCATTCCGTCACAGCCCAGTCACCGGCCTCAGTGACCGATTTGCGGTATTCCAGCCAGCCTTTGTTGAAATGTTGCGCAAAATTGTGCTGTGATTCTTCGATGATCCACTTGCCAACGTCCTCGGGGACCGATGGCTGCTTGATGATTCCTAACCAGCGATTAGAATATTCCACCGCTTCTTGATAGGAAGAAGTCATGGGGTCCTCCTGCAAAAGGGACAAGAGCGCCAGCGGGAGGCTGGCTAATAATAAGGATGGAGATATTGCGCAACTACGACCGATAAATTAATGCTCATCACTAAACAACGCTTCCGGGATCCGCCAGCGCGCATCATCCTTGACCACAAATGGGACAATGGAGGTGGTTGTTCGCCGGACTCCGGGAATGCGGCCAAGAACATTGGACACAAACTCATACAATTCGCGGTTGTCTCGTGCCAGCACCTGGATGGAGACATCCCGCTCACCTGTCGAGCAGGCAACATAGGATACATGCTCAAAGGCTGCCAGCTTGTTGGCCACTTCATCCACCAGGCCAGGTTCGACCTCCACGAACACATCCGCCACCACCGGGTAGCCGATGGCCGCCGGGTTGACGACCGCGCTGACGGTGAAGACTTTTTCTGCAATCATACGCTCCAGACGATAGCGCACGGCCCGCTCAGAGATCTTGCCAATGCGCCGCGCAATCACCGCGCACGACATGCGCCCATCCTCCGTGAGCAGATCCACTATTTGCTTGTCAATTCGATCCAGTTTAATCACCATGACTGCGCACCTGCGAACACAATGAGTATAGCGAATAATTTTGTACTTTTCAACAAGATATTTCCTATTTTACTTCCGAAATCAACAAATATTTCTTAATATATTTCCAGAATTTGCAATTTTTAAAGCAAAAATCGCTATAATAGATACATAACAATCCTCAACAATGATCTATTTTTTCATTTTCAGCCCATGTTCCCGTACCAGAAAGGAGAAACGCCCGTGGCACGCAGTTTTTGCGGATCCATTCTGCATGTTGACCTGACGGCTGGCACCCTGTGGGTGGAACACCCCGCAGAGGAGTTCTACCGCAAATACGGCGGCGGCAGTGCGATGGGAATGTATTACATCCTCAAGGAAACACCCCCGCACGCCGACCCGCTCGGCCCAAATAACACGCTCACCCTGTTCTCGGGGCTGCCCACGGGACTGGCAATCGCGGGGCAATCGCGCCTGACAGCCAATGCCCGCTCGCCGATCAGCGGCGGCATCGGCGACAGCCAGTGCGGCGGTTTCTTCCCGGCTGCGCTCAAATTCTCCGACTTCGACGGCATCGTCATTGGCGGGAAGTCGCCCAAACCGGTGTATCTCTACCTGCACAATGGGCAAGCCGAACTGCGCAGCGCCGAACATCTGTGGGGAAAAGTGACAGGTGAAGTAGAAGCGCAGCTCAAAGCGGAATTGAACGATCCGCGGCTGGAGATCCTGCAGATCGGCCCAGGCGGCGAAAAACTGGTGCGTTTTGCCGCGCTGATCAACATGAGCAACCGCGCCAACGGCCGCACCGGCATGGGCGCGGTGATGGGCTCTAAGCTGCTCAAAGCAGTCGTTGTGCAGGGCAGCGGTAAAGTGGAAGCTGCCAACCGCGAGACCATTACCCGCCTGCAGCGCGAGGGCGCGAAAAATATCGACGAGATCCCAGACGTCAAAGGGCTGGGGTTGAACGGCACCGCTGACGTGGTCGGGTTTCAAAACAGCATTGGTTCGCTGCCCACTTTTAACTACAACCAGGGGCAATTTGCCGGTGCCGATCACCTGATGGGCGATGTGATGACCAGCACCATCCTCAAAGAGCGCGACACCTGCTACTCCTGCACAGTACGCTGCAAACGCGTGGTCGAAACCGAATTCGCCGGGCAGAAGGTTCTGCCTATTTACGGCGGGCCGGAATATGAAACCATCGCCACCATGGGTTCGTATTGCGGCGTGGATGATTTGAACGCCGTCGCGCTGGCCAACCAGATCTGCAATATGTACGGGCTGGACACCATCGCCTGCGGTGCGACGATTTCGTTTGCCATGGAATGCTTTGAGCACGGGCTGCTGACGCTGGAAGACACCGGCGGCATCGAGCTGCGTTTCGGCAACGCCGAAGCCGTGGTGGCCATGGTGGAAAAGATTGCCAAACGGGAAGGGCTGGGCGATCTGCTGGCCGAAGGCTCGGCGCGCGTCGCCGAAAAGCTTGGCCCGGCCGCAAAGGAATTTTTGGTGACGGTCAAGAAGACCGAACTGCCCGCGCACATCCCGCACGCAAAGAAGTCGCTCGGCCTGATCTACGCGGTCAACCCCTTCGGTGCCGACCACCAGTCTTCCGAGCACGACCCGATGTACGAAGAAGGCGGTTCGCAGCTTTACTATGACCGGTTGGCGCTGCTCGGGCTGCACGACGTGCAATCCCCCGGCAGCATGAGCGATGAGAAGATCCGCTTCGCCTACCTGGGCGAGCTGTTCTACTCGGCGCTGGATACCTACGGTCTGTGCCAGTTCGTCTGGGGGCCAGCCTGGCAGCTCTACGGCCCGGCCGAACTGGCCGCCATGCTCTCCGCCGCCACCGGCTGGGAGGTGAGCATTGAGGAAATCTTGCAGGTGGGGGCGCGGCGGTTGAATATGCTGCGCGCCTTCAACGCGCGTGAGGGCTTTACCCGCAGCGAAGATGTGCTGCCGCGCAAATTCAGCCGTCCCATGCAGGGTGAAGGCCCCACCGCCGGCGTTTCCTACCCGCCCGAGGACCTGGAGCATTACAAGGATGTCTACTACCAGTTGGCCGGCTGGGATACGAGCACGGGCAACCCCACACCGCAGCGGCTGGCCGAACTGGGTCTGGATTGGATTGCATAAACCAAAGGCTATGCGCATCCGCGTGATCCTGTATTCCTACCTGCGCGAAAAGCTGCCGCCCGAAGCCAACGGGCGTGTTGAACTGGAACTGCCGGAGGGCAGCCCGGCCGCAGCGGTCTTCGAGCAGCTCGACCTGCCCCGTCAGGTTGCCTGGGCGGTCAACGGCACCGCGCAGCGCGATTTTGACTTAATTTTGCACGACGGCGACGAAGTGCGCGTCTTTCGTCAGGGCGCAGGGGGATAAGCCCGTGATTACAGCGATCATATCCTCGATTGCGCTGGTCTCCGACCAGCGCAATTAAAAAGCCTCTACAGGCCTGTGCAAAGCCACACCGATGAAACCGCCCTCCCCTTTTTCGAAGAAAAAGGGGAGGGACGGGGTGGGGTCATTTTGAATCAGGTCATTGATTGTAAATCAGGCTTTACAACCCCCTGAATAATAACTAATCCACGCTCCTATACCCGCCGCAGATGCGTTCCTCACCGCCCACCTGTACGGCAAATTCGCCGTATTCACTGATCTGGCGCACCGGGTAGTCGCTCAACTCCGGCGCTGCGGCCACCAGCAGCTTTGCCGCGCGCGCCGCGGGAACGTTGAAAGCCGTCCAGCGCGCATCGCTGTGGCGCTGCTGCCACAGGGCTGAATGGCAGGCCAGCGAGCTGCCAATCGCGTCGCGCGGGGTGCCCTGCGGCGCGGCGCGGAACTTCGCCAGCAGCGCCGGCACGGCGTCGTCGGACAGGTTGTCCAGATAAGCCAGGTCCAGCGTGCGGCCGTCGGACATCGCCTCACCCTCTATCGTGATGATGGCGTGGTCGCCCAGGCGCGCAACATTTTGATTGACAATGAATCCGTCCACGTTCATCACCGCCAGCGTCAGCACAAAGCCGGCGGCGGCAGCCAGCGCGGTCAGACCAAAGGCGCGCCGGCGTCCGATCAAATCCAACACCACGGTTGCCAGCAGCAGCACGCCCAGCCAGGCCATGAAGACATGTGTGTACGTGCGCAGGCGGGTGAAGCCGTAGGCAGCTTCATACAGCACCAGCCGTTGGTAGGCCGAAGCCAGCATCACCGCCACCAGCGCCACCAGCAGGATGCCCAACCCTGAGAAGAGCCGCCGCTGCCAGGCTTCGCTGCGCCGCGTGACGGCCGCCAGGCCCAGGAAGATCAACAGGCTGATCAACGCCACCCACACCAGCTCGCCAAAGCCGCGCCGGGCGTACTCCGAATAGGTAAATCCGGCCGCGTTGACGTTAGCCTCTCCGCCAAAGAAGTATTGAAATTGCAGCGCAACAAAGAACAGGAAGAGCAGATCAACTGCGCCCAGCACGATCACTGCTTCAATCCAGCCCAGGAAAGGCTGCAGCCAGGGTTTTTCCACACCAATCAGCTTCTCCTGCTGGCTCTTGGCCAGCACATGGGCAAAGATACCGGTGAGAACGTATGCCAGCAGCAAAATGTAAAAGCCGCGCAGCAGGTACTCTACCCATTTTTCAGGGCGGAAGATATCGAGCAATGTGCCCACACGTTCCTTAAAAATCGGGTCGGCTGAGGACAATAACAGTGCCAGCACAATTAACGCCGGCAGTGCCAGCAGCAAACCGCGCAGCACCGGCAGCACTCTGCGCCGGAAACCGCCGTTCTTTTTCACCCGTTCGCCCTGCTCAGGTTCCTCGGTGCCCCCTTTGATCTGCATCTCGCCCGCGCCGATGAGCGCGCTGCCCGCCAGCCGGAAGACCGCCGCAACCATGTCGCTCAGGCTGTAGCGCGTCCAGGCCCCGCTGCGGAAGGTAGCGGCCATCAATCCCAGGCAGACCAGCGCCAGCAGATAACTGAGCGCGGCGGTCATAGGCTCCTGGCGCAGGAATGAAACGGCGGCAAAGCCCAGCGCAGGCAGTGCCAGCAGCAAACTGCTAAATGCGGGGCGTTTGCCTTCCAGGCGCGCCAACAATAAACCGGTGCCCAGCGAAAGCGCGAAGAAAAGAAACAGCGTGATTCCCGGCCGCCGGTTCCAGAAGAGCAGGTCAAAAGCCCAGCCCAAAGCCAAAGCCGCCAGCATCACCCAACCGCGGTGTTTAATTCCCATGATCATCCTCCAATGTGTAGTTTTATTTCGTTTTTTCAGGCCGCACAGCCGCCAGCGCCGGCACGGCCATCAGGAAAAAAGCCGGCAGAAACCAGCCCCAGCGAAAATCGCCCGCCGGCAGCAGATTCCAATCAGGCAGTCCGGCTTTCAAGGCCAGCAGCGCATCGGACATAAACACGCCCAGCGTCAGCAGCCCGCCCAGCAGAACGGCTGCCGTGCGCAGCGGCGTAAACCCAAGCGACTGGCTGCGTTCCAGCCGGTGCAGCGCCAGCACAGCGGTCAGGCATATCCAAACCGAAATCAGCACCGGCGCCAACACCGGTCCGGTCCAGCGCACCGGGATCAGAAACAGCACATCCGGGCTTAAGAACGATTCCGGCCAGTTGATCAGCACCTTCAACCAGGCGTAGTAACCGATATCCCAGATTCCGAAGGCAAAGGCGGCATAAGCCGCGCGCGCCCGCCAGGTTCTCCCGGCCAGCCAGCCGACCGCGGCCAGCATCACCAGCGTGGCTGCTTCGCGGCCGATTTCCACATTCACATACCCGTCCAGACGCGCGGTGGCATTGGTGACGTTGAGCAGCCCGCGCAGGTAAACCACGACAGCAGCCTCCACATAGGCCATTGCCACGGCATACGCCGCCGTCCAGCCGATCCGTTTCCACAAATCTTGCATGAGCCCTCGCAGGAAAGAAAAATGAGCGGTCGCTGCCGCAATAAGATCATTTTACGCTGCGGCTGCCATGCCCGCGACCGCTTGAGGTACGCTTGAAATGCACTCAAGTGCTTGCCAGATTTGCTTCATGAAACTATGATTTTCAGGTCAACCAGAAAGATAAAAGAAAAGAGCATCTCAATGAAGAAACGTTGGCGTTGCTATCTGCTGATTGGTGTGTTATTCGGTATTTTCGATTTCTATTTCCAGAACTGGATGCAGGATATTCTCTCCGGGAGAATGGGCAATGTTGCATTGATCCCCATTTTGGGCGTCTGGCTGGCGATGGTAATCCCCATTGCGATGCGTGAAGCCAAAGCCTCTCGTTCGGCCTGGCTTGCCGCCGCCGCGAGCGCCTTTTCGTGGTCCGTTTCCATCATTTCCTATTATCTATTCATGGGCGTGAAACTGATTTTGATCGGGCAACCCGGCAGAGAAGAGATGCTCATCTCCAATCGGGCTGATCCGTTTTATTGGAGCAACGTCAAGAGTTTCTTCACCGGCGATTTTCTGGCTGGGGTGAGTGAATGGATTATTGTTGCACTGATTGGAGGCTGCCTGGTCGGGCTGGTTGCCGGATGGATCGCGCTCAAATGGCAAAACACCCGCCTGCCCGCGGCGCAAGGGTAACCGCTTCATTGGGCAGAAAGCAGCGTTTTTCTGCGGGAATGCTTCAACCGCTCGCCAGCCGCGCATCCCGGACAAAATGTGATAAAGTAATCGCAGGCGGATATTTCCCACCCTGGGATCCCACCGGATAGAATTGACCCATGCTTGAGATTCTCATCGTCGAAGATAACCTTGCCCTTCAAAAAGCCCTGCGCGCCGGGCTGGAAGCCACCGGGGAGGTGCGCGTGCTGGCCGGCTGCGAGCGCGGCGAAGACGCGCTGCCGCTGTGCCTGGCGCATCCGCCGCAGGCCGTGTTGATGGACGTGCACCTGGCCGGCGAACTGAACGGCATCCAGGCCGCGGTTGCGCTGCGCCGCGAGTTCCCGCGCCTGCCGGTGGTGTTCTACTCCATTCAGGATGATGACGCCTACTACCGCGACTTCCGCCGCTCGGGCATCCTCAGCCATTATGCCTACGTGCGCAAATCGAATTACCTGCTGCCCGAAATGATCCTGCCGCTGCTGCGGGATGCGGTTGCCGGGCGCAGCTTCATTGACCCCGAGATCGAGGCGCGCGTGCAGGAAGTGCGCCGCAAGGATGAGCAGTCGCCGCTGGCGCTGCTGGAACCCAATGAACAGGTGGTGGCCCGCCTGATTGCGCGCGGCCTGACCAACGAGCAGATTGCCGCGCAGCTCGGCTTTCGAGATAAACGCACCATCAGCCGCACCAACGGGCAAATCTACGCTGCCTGGGGGCTGGACGAGAGCACCACCGACGAGAAAGTGGCCCGCACGCGCGCCGCCATCATCTTCAACGCCGGGCGGCTGCTGACCTGGAACGCCGAAGGCGTCGCGCTGGCTCAAAACGAGCGCGGTGAGTGGGTGCCCTGGGAGGGCGGATGAGCGGTTCGCTGCTGCTGGACTGGGCCGCGCTGAGCATCTCGCTGTTCAACACGCTGGTGCTGGTCTGGCTGGGGCTGACCGTGCTGCTCAACGCTGAGCGGCGCACGCTGGGGGTCTGGCTGGCCGCGGCCGGCCTGCTGATGGGCGGAGCGTTTTTCATCAGCCACTCCGCCATCCTCGGCCAGCGCCTCGACCCAACCAGCCCGGGATTGAACTTCTGGTGGAGCGCGGCCTGGCTGCCGGTGATCCTCTCGCCTTTCGCCTGGTACATCGTCATCCTGTGGTACAGCGGCTACTGGGACGGCCTCGATACCGACCTGCACCGCCGTCAGCGGCCGTGGTACGCTGCCGCGATCCTATGCACGCTGGGCATGGCCGGTCTGCTGGTTTTCACCCATCCCATCCCCACGTTCGCGCAAATCACCGCGCTCGACCTGGACGGCGTGCCTTCGGTGTGGGGCGTGCCGGTCATCTTCCTGGCCTACCCGGCGTATATTCTGCTGTGCATCCTGCTGGCGTTGGACGCACTGCTGCGCCCCGGACCGACTGGCCGCCCGCTGGGCAGCCTGGCGCGCCGCCGCGCGCGTCCCTGGCTGGTCGGCTCGACCATTGTGCTGTTAGCGGTCAGTTTGCTGGTGGCGGCCGCACTGCTCTGGGTGGCTGCGGACGCGCGTGTGGAGTACGGCACACCGGAAAGCATTTACCTGCGCCTCAGCCAGACTCTGGCCTGGTTCGACCTGGTCATCGCCGCGTTGATCGGCCTGGCTGTGCTGCTGCTGGGGCAGGCTGTGGTGACCTATGAAATCTTCACGGGTAAATCGCTGCCCCGGCAGGAACTGAGCCGCGCCTGGCGCAGTGCGCTGGCACTTTGCGCGGCCGTCAGCCCGGCGGCAGCGGGCGGCCACCTGCTGCAGGTCAAACCGATCTACAGCCTGCTGGCCAGCCTGTTATTGGTAATCGGTTTTTTTGCATTGTACACCTGGCGCTCCTTCGCCGGGCGCGAGGCCGCCCTGCGCCAGGTGAAACCGTTCCTCTCCTCGCAGCGTCTGTACGATCAACTGGTCCAGCCCGGCGGCGCTGCTGGATTGGATATCCAGGCCTCGCTGGCCGCGCTGGTGGGCGGGCTGCTGGGATCGCCGCGCGGCGCGCTGGCGCCGTTGGGATCGCTGGCCGCGCTGGCCGGATCGCCGGTGTTTTATCCGCCAGAAACCGCCGCGCCGCTGCCCCGATTGCACGAACTGGCCGCCCGGGCCCAACCGGAAGGCGCGGCGTTGATCCCGCTCGACCCGGCAGAATTCGCCGGGCTGCGCTGGGCCGCGCCGCTGCGCGGCGAGCGCGGGCTGATCGGCCTGCTGCTGCTGGAAGATAAGGCTGGCGGCGGCTTCTTCACGCAGGAAGAGATTGACCTGGCTCGCTCCAGCGGCGAACGCTTGCTGGATTTGCAGGCCAGCGCTGGACTGGCGCGCCGCCTGGTGGAGCTGCAGCGCGAGCGCCTGAACGATTCACAGACGCTGGAACTGCGCACGCGCCGCGTGCTGCACGATGAGGTGCTGCCCGAACTGCACACCGCATTGCTGCTGCTGAAAGCCGATCCGGCTGCCGCGCAAGCGCAGCTCACCGGCGCACACCGGCACATCTCAGAACTGCTGCGCGAGCTGCCCGCGCCCGGCGCGCCGGAGGTTGCCCGCCTGGGGCTGCTGCCCGCGCTGCGCCGCCTGGTGGAAAGCGAGCTGCGCGGCCGCTTTGACACGCTGGAATGGCAGATCCCATCAGAAGCCGAGGCGCAGGCCGCTGCGCTGCCGCCCGCCGCAGCCGAAGTGCTGTATTATGCCGCGCGCGAGGTACTGCGCAACGCCGCCGAGCACGGGCGCGGCGCCTGGCCGCAGCGCAGCCTGAATGTTCAAATTACCGCCGCGGCCGGGCGCGAGTTTAGCCTGATTATCGAAGACGACGGTGTGGGTCTGGAGAACGCCAGCACTACCTCCGGCAGCCGCTCTGGCCTGGCGCTGCACGGTACGCTGCTGGCGGTGGCCGGCGGCGCGTTGAGCGTGGAAAGCCAGCCAGGCCGCTTTACAAAAGTGACCCTGAGCCTGCGAACGAATTAACGCGAATCGTCAGTTTACCGGCACAGAATAGGTGAAGTGGGAATTCACCAGCAGCGGCTGAGGAACCGGCGTGACATTGGATTCGTCGAATGCGGGGCTGCACGGGCCGATGGTCCAGTCAACCGTCAGGTCCAACATGTCGTAGGTGTTCCCGGAAAGCGCGTATTGATAGGTCACGCGGGTCGGATCCCCGGGCGTCACCTCCTGGTATGTAAACACCTTAACCACATCCTGCGCTGATGTGATATAGGGGTCGCAAACCAGTGACTCAAAATTGCCGCCCGGCCCGGTGCTCAAGGGAAGCCCGGCGATCGCCAGCGTGAGCGTCAATGTATCCCGGGTAGCGGCAACCTTTTCCAGACTCAGCCTGACCTGTTCCGCTTCCTTTGCAAAGACCGTCGTCTCTGAAGAAGTATCTCCCGCCGCAGGGCTGGCAACATCGGCATTGTTTGCGCCGGGTTTTTCAGACAGAACAACGGCCAAAACCGCGCCAGCGATCAGAAGAATCAAAATCGGAATGAAAAACTTTTTCATCTTTTTTCCTTTCAACTTCTGGCTCTCAACAACGGTACATAAAAAACTTATGGAATGTAGATCCAATCGGTTGAATAATAAGCCTGCCATGCCGCCACATAACCAGAGACATCAGTCTTCCAATTCAAACCGGAGTTATAAGGTAACGATGCGCTGATCGAACAAGATGATGCATTATAGCAATATTTTTCCTTCGAGTTGTAATGATTATTAGAATCCCTGATTCCAGCTACAACCCTCAACGATGCATGAGCAGTTGCACAAGATACAGCCGCGCTACCATAAACGCTTGATCCAATATGAACCGGATCATACGCCCAGGCACCACAATCGAGGTACTCATCTGGAGTAGTGCCATAATTGCTATCAAAAGATGCATGAACGCAATTTACAGAAAAACTGAGCAAAGTTAACACAATGAAAAAAACAAATATCTTGTTCATTGTTTCCTCCATTTGAGTATTAACTATGGTTTATTATTAAGTTTTACAATATTATAGCAATTATTATTTATTTTTCAACACCGTTCGATTGTGGTGTTTGCCCCAAGAATGGTTGCGACTTTCTGTTCAATGCCTGTGGCAGCATTTCACACAAATGACTCCTTACAGGTGCCGGGGTAAGTATGTACTGCCCAAAACCACTGGTTTTGGCAGGCTCTAATTTCTTGTACCAATGAATATTCATAATCAAAACTAAAAGCAATAATGAAATTTACCCTGTATACGGAATAAGCGGGACGCGCCAGCCGTTTGTCATGCTGGAGGCCGTTTGTTGGTCTGAAGATCCTCGACAATGGAACCTGCCAATCCTTTGCTGCGCGAAACCGCTCGTTCAGGACGATATCTTTGAGCGGATCTCACCATCCCGGATTCACATGATTTGACAGGCCAACCGGCGGGTCCTGACGCGCCAAAGGTCTAATGAAAATTTTGGCCAGATGGCCGGTTGTCAGGCTTTTGAATACACATATAATCTACAAAGTTGGTCAAAATTACATCATCCGCCCTGCCCGGGTACAGCAAGCTCATACGGATGAAGGAGGCTTTGATCGGCATCAATTTTTATTGGAATGAGGTGCAGGAGAATGGTTCGTAAATTATTCAGCAACAAGATTTTTGTCTTTCTGATGGCAGCCGCGGCAGCTGCGTTTGTGTTCCTTCAGTTCATCCCACAGGACGAAGCCCTCGCCAACCCGCCCGTGGTGCGCGAGCCCAACTGGGACAGCGCAGAAACGCGCGCGCTGGCCAAACGCGCCTGCTTCGACTGTCACAGCAACGAGACCGATTGGCCCTGGTACGCCCGCGTCCAGCCCATGTCCATGATGATGCAGCAGGATATCGCCGCCGCGCGGTCGCTGATGAACTTCTCGGAATGGAAGGACGTGACCTTCATCACCGCCGATCTGATCGAGAAAAAGCTGCGCGCCGGCGAGATGCCGATGCCCGAATACGTGCTGATGCACCCGGACGCAAAACTGACCGACGCCGAGATTGACGCGCTGGTGGCTGGCCTGAGAAAGACCTTTGCCGCGAGTTCAAACCAGGCAGCCGATTCACCGGAGAACCGGGATAACGCCAATTAATCAAAAAGCCTTCCAGAGCAAATAAAACTGACCCGGCACAAACCGGGTCAGTTTTTATTTCGCAGCGGGGGGTTCTTTTCCATTCCCGCCCGGGGAATATTTCGCCAGAATAGATTTAAGATCCGGCTGGCTGAACAGCTTCGATTTGAGCACCTTGCCGTCGGCGCGGAAGATCGGCTGGCCGTTCTCGTCCAGCTTGCTCATGTTGCTGCGCTGCACCTCGGCGAACAGCTCCTCGGCCGGTTCCTGCAGTCCGTGCGCCACGTAGGTGCCCAGCACAACGTACATCAGGTCCGAAAGCGCGTCCGCGATGCCCACCAGGTCGCCGGCCTCGGCCGCCGCGCGATATTCGTCCAACTCCTCCTGGATCAGGCTGACGCGCAGGGCAATCACTTCCGGCGGCAGTTGCGCTGTCGGCTGGCGGTTGTAATAAGCCCGGTAGGTTTCGTGGAATTGCTGCACCATATCCAGTTCTTTTTTCAAGCTCACCTCCAACAAATATATGAACCATTTTCACTCACAGATCAGTTTGGTGCGCAACGCTACGCCCGGCCGAATGCTTCGAGCAACATGCGCACGGGCAGCGTGCCCAGGAAGGGCAGCCCCAGGCGGTAAAACCAGCCCGGCACAACCACCACCGGCCCGCCGTTGCGCAGCGCGCGCAGCGAATCGCACACCACATGCTCTGCCTGCAGCCAGAGAAAGCCCGGCAATTTTTCGGTGCGAAAGCCTTCAAACGCCGGGCCGCTGTGAAAGCGCGTGCGGGTGAACCCCGGGCACAGTGCCTGCACGCGCACGCCCGTGCCGCGCAGTTCGCTTTGCAGGCCGAGTGAAAAATTCACCAGCGCTGCCTTGGTGGCCGAATACACCGGCGTGTGCGGCATAGGCGCGAAGGCCGAAACCGAGGCCACGTTGACAATCGCACCGCTGCCGCGCGCAATCATGCCGGGCAGCGCCGCCCGGCAAAGGCGCAGCGCGGCCGTGACGTGCAAATCCACCATGCCCGCCTGCTCTTCAATGTCGCTCTCTGCAAAAAAGCCGGTGGTGCCGTAACCGGCGTTGTTGATCAGGCAATCCAGATGCGGCAGCGCGCGGATGAATGCAGCCGCCTTTGCCGCACCTTCCGGCGTCGCCAGGTCGGCTGCCAGCGTCTCAACCGCCACGGGATGCGCTGCGCGGATTTCATCCGCAACCGGCGCAAGGCGCGCCTCGCTGCGCCCGACCAGCGCCAGGTGCACACCCTGCGCAGCCAACTGCCGGGCAAACTCGGCGCCAATCCCGCTGGACGCCCCGGTGATCAATGCGTAACGATCCGTCATCCATTCACCTCACAAAAATAACCACAGAGGCACCGAGGACACTGAGAAGAAAAATCAAAAAAGAAGGGTAGAAAGATGATCGAAATGTGGATGATTGCATTTTTAAAATCTATTTCTCCTCTTGCTCACAAGAATCTCTGTGATCTCTGTGTCTCTGTGGTTTTCTTATTTTGTTACAAGGTTTTGCCCGGCGGCAGCGGTGGCGGCCAGCACGCGGGCCGGCGAAACGCCCCGCTCCTGCGCCGCCCGCAGGCAATCTTCGTATTCTGGCGCGGCCTGCACCACCCTGCCGTCCAGCACTTTGAGCTTGACCTTGAGCGGCCCGAACTCCGTCTCCACGATGCGCGTCTCGCGCCCGGCCTCGTAGCGCAGCACCGGGTGCACACGCACGCCCAGCGTGGAGGTTTCCTCCAGCAGCAGGCGCGCCAGCACGGCTTCATCCTGCGCGCGTGCAATCACCCCCAGCAGGGTCGCGGGGCGGTTCTTCTTCATATAAATAGGCGCAAAATACACATCCAGCGCGCCGGCCGCGAAAAGCCGCTCCATCACCGGCGCGAACAGCTGCGGATTCATATCGTCAATGTTGGTCTCCAGCGCCACGTGCCCGCCGCTTTCACCGCTGCGCTCACCGATGATCAGGCGCAGGATGTTCGGCCAGGGCAGCTCGCGCTGGCCGGCCCCCACCCCGCGCGCAGTGACAGTCATGGCCGGCTGCTCGAAAGCCGCCAGCGCCGCCAAAATGGCCGCACCGGTCGGCGTGACCAGTTCAACACGCGCCTGTGAAGGCACAGTCGGGGCATGCGCCTCGGCCAGCAGTTCCAGCGTAGCCGGGGCCGGCAGCGGCAGGGGGCCGTGCTGGCTTTGCACCGTGCCCGAGCCCATCGGCAGCGCCGAGGCATACAGCCGCTCGATGCCCAGGTGGTGCAGCCCGACCGCCGCGCCGACAATATCAACGATCGAGTCCACCGCGCCGACCTCGTGAAAATGCACTTCCTCGGCCGGCACGCCGTGCACGCGCCCCTCGGCCGCCGCCAGGCGTGAGAAAATCGCCAGGCTGGTCAGTTTTACCGGTTCCTCGAGCGCACTGGCCAGAATCAGCTCGCGAATCTCGCGCCAGCCGCGCTGGTGAGCATGCTCGTGTTCGTGTTCATGCGCATGAACCTGGTCATGGTCATGTTCATGATGGTGCGGCACGTCCACCTTCAGCAGACAGGCGCGCAGCGCGCCTTTTTGAACTTCACTCACCTGCAGCGAGAACGCCTCCGGCAGTGCCAGTTTGGCCAGCTCCGCCCGCAGCACGTTCAGCGGCAGGCCGGCATCCATCAGCGCGCCCAGGAACATGTCGCCGCTGATACCAGAATAACAATCAACATAAGCGATTTTCATTTTTGCTTCAACACCTCGTTCAGGCTGCCCGAGCGAAAGCCGGTCAGGTCAACGGCCGCATAGGTGAAGCCAATCTCTTTGAACTTCGCCGAGACCTCGGCATGCATTTCGGCCAGCCGCACAATCTGATCTGGCGCGACCTCCAGCCGGGCGGTGGCGCGCTCGTAACGCACGCGCACCGGCGAAAAGCCCAGGCTGCGCAGGTATTTCTCGCCGGCGGCCACCATGCGGATGTTCTCGCGCGTCACGGTGATGCCGTAAGGGATGCGCGAGGCCAGGCACGGCGAAGAAGGCCGGTCCCACACGGGCAGTTCCAGCGCTTTGGCCAGCGCGCGGATCTCGCTCTTCACCAGGCCCACTTCAGCCAGCGGCGAGCGCGTGCCCACCTCGTCCGCGGCGCGCATGCCGGGACGGTAATCATTTTGATCTTCGGCGTTGGTGCCCTCGGCGGTGTAAGCAAAGCCGCGCTCTTTGGCCAGCTTCTCCAGGCCGGTAAAGGTATCCTTTTTGCAAAAGTAGCAGCGCTGCGGCGTGTTGGCAACAAAATCAGGGTTGTCAAACTCGCCGCCCTTCATACCCAGGATGGGAAAGCCCACCTTGCGCGCGGTCGCCTGCGCCAGCTCCCAGCTCTCGTCCTCCTCAACCTCCGATTGAAACGTCACCGCCAGCATCTTCTCGCCCAGCGCGTAATAAGCCGCCGCAGCCAGCAGGCCGCTGTCAACCCCGCCGGAAAAAGCCACCATCACGCTGCCCAGCGCGCGCAGGTTCTCCAGAAGCGCCAGCCATTTAGCCTGCAGCGCCGGCTCAAGTTGTGCAATTCGCGAATCGAGTGTCATTTCCATACCGTTATTCCTTATGCTTACGGATCAAAAGATAACCACAGAGACGCAGAGCGCACAGAGGAAAACAGGGTGTAGAGAAGGCTATTTGGGTCAACGATTTGCTTGAAACCAGCATTACTTCTCCACTCCTCCAAAAATCACTCTTCTCCGTGTCCCCTGTGTCTCTGCGGTGAACCCTTCATTTTTCTTCAAATCGCTGCGCGTTGATCATCGCTGCCAGCGTGCCCGCGCCGAAGCCGTTGTCAATGTTCACCACCGCCACGCCCTTGGCGCACGAATTGAGCATGGCCAGCAGCGCCGCCAGCCCGTTGAAGCTGGCGCCGTAGCCCACGCTGGTCGGCACCGCAATCACCGGCACCGAAACCAGCCCGCCCACCACGCTGGCCAGCGCGCCTTCCATGCCGGCCGCCACCACAATCACCTTGGCGCGGCGCAGCGCATCCATCCGGTCCAGCAGGCGGTGCAGCCCGGCCACGCCCACGTCAAACACGCGCTCCACCTGGTGCCCCATCAGTTCGGCGGTCAGCGCGGCCTCCTCGGCCACCGGGATGTCGGCCGTTCCGGCCGTCAACACCAGCACGCCGGGGTATTTTTCGCGTCCGGGGTCGCGGTCCAGCCAGGCCAGGCGCGCCAGCGGGTGATATTGCATCCCGGCAGGCAGCTCTGCACGGATCTGCTCGTAGATCTCCGCGCCAAGCCGCGTCACCAGCACCTGGCGGCTTTTTTCTGCCAGCCGGTTGGCGATGGCGGCAATCTGCCCGGGCGTCTTGCCCTGCGCAAAGACCACCTCTGGAAAGCCGCAGCGCAGCTCGCGGTGGTTATCCAGCACGGCAAAATCGTCCACCTGCTCAAAGGGCAGCCCGCGCAGCCGTTCAACAGCGTCCTCTACGGATATTTGCCCGCTCTGCACAGATTGCAGCAATTGCTTGATCACCGATTCATCCATTCTTAAATCACTTTATCCTTCTGCCGCCACGCGCGACAGCGCCGTGAACACAAATTGCACTTCGTCAATTGAAGCCAGGGGATGCACCACTGCGCCCGGCCAGCGCAGCCGGGCCGTCTCCAGCAATTCTGGACGGATGGCCGCCACCGCCATGCGGTAATCGCGCCCATCCAGCGCGTCCAGCCCGGCTGTCCAGCCGCGCCCCTGTTCGAACTCCAGCGGCCCCAGCTCATCCACGATCAACACGCCGCACGGGGTCGCCGTGCGCAGCACCTCATTGCCCCAGGCCAGCGCGGCGCTGTCAAAAGCCCAATCCTTTGTCATCACCTCGGCAGCATCTTGCACAGTGCGCAAAGCCGCCAGCCGGCGGCGCCGCTGGCTGCGCAGGTCGTAGGCTTCGATGGCCGTTTTGCGTCCCTCCACGAACACGCCCGGCGAGATCAACCCGGCCAGGTCCTCGCCGTACAGGCTGAGCAGCTGCGCCAGCCCGGCACAGACTTGCGTCTTGCCGCTGCCGCGCTCGCCGCACACCAGGTGCAGGCGGGAGTAAGCCGGATGATCAGCTGAAAGGTTGGATATCATTGATCTCAAAGATAACATAGCGATCAGGATGTGTCAATTAAGCCTGCCAGGCACGATTCCAAGAAGGTCAAAGCAATGTACAGGCCCGCCGAAACGCGCCGGGCAGCCAGCCGGTTTTCATTTATAATGAAAGCACTATTTATTCGTTTTGAGGAAGGCGCATGAAAGATAACAAACGTGTTGTCTATGAACTAAAGGAAGACCTGACCGAGAAGGATCTTGTGCGCCTGCGGGCTGCCAAAACCGTGGCGCTGGACTGCGAAATGACCGGGCTGAACCCCAACCGCGACCTGCTTTGCCTGGTGCAGGTCAGCGACGGCGCCGACCCGACCCTGATCCTCAAAACGCAGGATTGGACCCAGGCAGCCAATTTACGCACCCTGCTGCTCGACCCGGCCGTGACCAAAATCTTTCATTTCGCCATCATGGATTGCGGCTTCATTGTCAAACACATCGGTGTGATGCCTCTGAATGTTTACTGCACCAAGATTGCCAGCAAGCTGGCGCGCACCTATTCGCCTGAACACGGCCTTTCAGCGCTGGTTAGCGAACTGCTGGAAATTGATATGGATAAAACTCAGCAAACCACCTTCTGGGGCGGGCCGTTAACCGAGCGACAATTGCAATACGCCGGGCGGGATGTGGCCTATCTGATCGAAATCCGCCAGCGGCTGGAAAAAATCCTCAGGCTAAAAGGCACGCTGCCCACCGGCATCAGTTACTTTGAATTGAACCTGAAATGCCAGGCCTTCATTCCCACCCTCACCCACCTCTGGGTAAACGGATGGGATTTTGGCCGCGAAGACCGCTCATCCATCTTCGGGCATTAGCCCTGTCCTCCTGAAAATCTTGAAACCGTCTGTATGACCGCCGCGCATCTCGCCACTCAAGCCGTTGAAAACGCGCATCTTCGCCTGGAATACATGACCGGCGCCGGCCCGCGCCTGCTGCGTCTGTTTGCCGCCGGCTGCGAGCGCAACCTGTTTGCTGAAATTCCGCATGTTTCCTGGGAAACCTCGCACGGCCCCTACCACCCCTACGGCGGCCACCGCCTGTGGGTTTCGCCAGAAATACCTGAACACACCTACCTCCCCGATGATCTGCCCCCGCTCATTGAAACGCTGCCAGACGGCGTGCGCCTGACCAGCGCCCCAAACGACATCGGTTGTGTGCGCAAAACCATGCAAGTGCATCTCGATCCTGGCCGCCCTGCCGTGACCATTGAGCATACGCTCACCAACCTGGGAGCAGAAGAACTTGAGTGCGCGCCGTGGGCCATCACCCAAATGGCTTCAGGCGGTTGGGCAGTGGTGCCCAACGCTCCCTCCGGGCTGAATTCCAACCCGTACCTGCCTGACCGCACACTGGCCTTATGGCCCTACTCGCGTTTAAATGACCCGCGGCTGAAATTTACCGATGACCTAGTTCTGGTTTGCGCCGATTCAACCGTTCCAGCGTTAAAAATTGGCCTCAGCAGCAGTGCCGGCTGGCTGGGCTATTACCATGAGGGCGTTTTCTTCCGCAAGCAGGCCCAACCGGACTGGGGCCAGCCTTATCCCGATTTCGGCTGCAACCTGGAAGTGTATGTGGACCACCGCTTTTTGGAACTGGAAACGCTGGGGCCGCTGACCAGACTGCCGCCGGGCGGCAGCCTCAGCCACCGCGAAACCTGGCAAATTTGGACCGGGTTGGGTGCGCCCAATACGCCCGAAGCGGCAGCAGAGCTGGCCAAAGCACACCCGTAAATCCATCTCCTCAAGGAGGCTGCGGTGAAACGATTGGCTGGATTGATTGCCGGTATCCTGGCTTTGCTGGGCCTGGCTGTGCTGGCTTACTTCTGGGCCACTGGCCTGTTCGCCTCATTGGAAGCTTACCGCTCGCCTTTGCACAGCAACCCGCCCGCGCCCGGCGAATCCCTCGGCCAGCCGGCCGCCCGCCGGGTGGTGTTCGTGCTGATTGATGCGCTGCGCACCGACACCGCTCAAAATGCTGCTGTCATGCCGGTGCTGGATCAACTGCGCCAGCAGGGCGCCTCCGCCACCGTTCACAGCCGCCCCCCGTCTTTCTCAGAACCTGGCTACGCTGTGCTGCTGACCGGTGCCTGGCCCGAGCTGAGCGACGGCCCGGCTGTAAACCTTGATTACGAAGATATTCCCACGCTCACACAGGATAATCTCTTCTCGGCTGCCCGCCGCGCAGGTCTAAAAACGGCCGTTTCCGGCTATTACTGGTTTGAAAAACTCATCCCGCAGGATGCAGTAGATTCTTCCTTTTACACTCCCGGTGAAGACCAGGCTGCAGACCAGGCGGTGGTGGATGCCGCTCTGCCCTGGCTGGCGGATCCCAACATCCAACTGGTGCTCATCCATATTGACCAGGTTGATTACGCCGGACACCACGAGGGCGGTCCGCTGGCGCCGGGCTGGAACGCAGCCGCCAGCCGCGCCGACGCCCTGCTGGGCGAGATCGCCGCGCGGTTGGACCTGACGCAGGACACGCTGCTGGTCACCAGCGACCACGGCCAGATTGATGCCGGCGGGCACGGCGGCGATGACCCGGTGACGCTGGCGGAGCCGTTCGTGCTGGTCGGTGCGGGGGTCAAACCCGGCGCCTACCCGGATATCCAGATGGTCGATATCGCCCCCACCCTGGCCGCGCTGCTGGGCGCCAACCTGCCCGCCTCGGCCCAGGGCCGCGTGCTGCAGGAAATGCTCGACCTGCCCGCCAACACCTATGCAGCTTTGCCCAGAGCCGCACACCTGCAACAGTCGGCACTGCTGCAAGCATACAGCAAATCGATGGGGGTTCCGGCGCCGGTGGTGAATGGTGCCGATGTCGCTGCTTACCAATCTGCACTCGAAGAAATCCGCGAAGCGCGCGCCGCCCGCGAACGCCTGCCGCGTGCTGTACTGGCCGCGATCATCGGTCTGATTCCGACGGTCGTGCTGGTGCTCAAACGCCGCTCCGGCTCGGCCTGGTACCTGGGCGGAGCAATCCTGTTCCAGTTGTTGTTCCATTTTCGCTATACGGTTCTGGACGGCAAAGTCTACTCGCTCAGCAGCATCACCGGCGAGACCGATTTTATCGTCTACGTTGCGGTCACCGGCGCAGCCGCGCTGGCAATTTGCTGGGCCGTGGTGATGATCCCATCGGGCATGCTGCGCCGCGGACCGCGCGCTGCTGCCCAGAGCGTGCTGACACTGGCCCTGGCGTGCGCTTATTTGCTGAGTCTGCCCGTCCTGTACCATTTTGCGCTCAACGGCGCGCTGGTCACCTGGAACCTGCCCGTGATGGGGCCGGCCTACATGGCGCTGCTCAGCCTGGTGGCGATCATCAGCGTCAGCGCGGCCGGGCTGCTGCTGGCGGGCCTTTCCGCGCTGCTGAGCGCGCCTGTCAAACCAAAGGCCAACCCGGCTGTTTCAGAATAGATTCCTGGAAACTGCCCCCTGACTGATGGGACTTTGATGATGCAGAGCGCAACAGGCCTGAGACTGGTATATATTTGGTGTAGATACACATCAAATGATGCGTCTAAATCAAATCTGAACAAATTTCAGGTATCATTCCCCCATGAAGACGATTTTGGTTGTGGACGATAAATCCAGCGTGCGCCTGCTGCTGCAGGATTACCTGGGCGAGCAGGGATACCGGGTGGTGCCTGCCGCCAACGGGCGCGAAGCCATCTACGCAGCGCGCCGTGAAAAGCCCGATCTGATCCTGCTGGACCTGATGATGCCAGAAATGGACGGCTACACCTTCCTGAAACAGTTCCGGCAAGAAAGCCAGACTCCGGTGATCATCATCACGGCAAAAGAGGAAGAAACCGATGCCGTGCTGGGGCTGGAACTCGGCGCAGACGATTATGTGATCAAGCCCTTCCGTATGCGTGAGCTGGTTTCGCGCGTGCGCGCTGTGCTCCGGCGGGTCGAAGGCCCCAACAAACCCGGGCGCGTCTTCAAAGCTGGTGAACTGGAGTTAGATGAAAATCTGCACCGCGTCACGGCAGGCGGTGTGGAAAAATCGCTCACACCGATGGAATTTAACCTGCTGGCCATCCTCATGGCAGAGCCCGGCCGCGTTTTTACACGCGAGCAGCTGGTAGACCACCTGGCCGAATGCGGTTTTGCCGGGTTAGAACGCACCCTGAATGTGCACATCCGCAACCTGCGCACAAAAATTGAACCCGACCCAGACAACCCGCAGTACATTGAAACCGTGTTTGGCGTGGGTTACCGTTTTCGCAGCCAGCCATGAAACGAAATCTGGCCTCCAAGCTCATCCTGGCATTTACACTTATTGCGGTCACCACGGCCGCGCTGGTGGTCGTGGTCATCTGGCTCACCAGCCCTGCCCGCCTGGGAGATCTGGTAATGCGCCAGCAGTTGGCCATCTATAAACGCTACGTGGCCAATTATTACAAAGAAAACGGCACGCTAAACAACATCGGGCGCACCTTTCCGCAGGTGGATGTGCCATTTACCCTCTTTAAGGACAGTCAATTTGATCAGGGGTTTGCTTCCGACCGGCGCGTTCCCTTTGTGCTGGTCAATCAGAACCGCCGGGTGGTGCTGGCCTACCGCCCCGAGTACGTGCTGGGTATGCTGGTCACCGACGAAACGCTGGTGAAAGCCGATCCAATCGAGGTGGATGGAAAGGTCATCGGGTACATTCTGGCTGCGTCGGAACGGCCGGGCTTCACCACCGAGGAGCTTGCCTATCTACGCCAGACATACCGCGCAGTCGCGCTGGCTGCGGTGGCCGCCATCGCCATCGCCCTGGCGGTGGGAACGTTGCTGGCCTCCTCGCTCACCCGCCCGCTGCGCGAACTCAAACAGGCCGCCCAGAAGATGACCAACGGCGACTTGCAGCAGCAGGTGGCGATCCACTCGCAGGATGAGATCGGCGAGTTAGGCCAGGCCTTTAACCAGATGAGCAGCGAGCTGGCGCGCTCCAATCAGCTGCGCCGCCAAATGACCGCGGACATCGCCCACGACCTGCGTACGCCGCTGACGGTGATCGCCGGGTACGTCGAGTCGATGCGCGACGGTGTGCTGGCGCCCACCCCGCAGCGATTGGAGATCATTTACGCGGAAATCGAACGCCTGCAGCGCATGGTGGAAGACCTGCGCACGCTCTCGCGCGCCGAAGCCGGCGAGTTGACCCTCAACCGGCAGAATCTTTCAGTGGAACGACTGCTCCATCAGGCGGCTGCCGCCTTCCAACAACAGGCAGAGCAGCGCGGCGTGCAACTGCGCGCGCAGGCAGCCGAAAAATTGCCCCCCATTTGGGCAGATGAAACCCGCATCATGCAAGTGTTGGGCAACCTGATCACCAACGCGCTGCGCTACACACCCGAAGGTGGACAGGTGACCCTGAGTGCGGCGCGCGACGGCGAGTGGATGGTTTTGCAGGTCAGCGACACCGGCAGCGGCATTGCCGCCGAAGATCTGCCCAGGGTCTTCGACCGCTTCTACCGCGGCGATACAGCTCGTAGCGAACAGGGCGGAGAATCGGGGTTAGGACTGGCCATCGCACGTGCTTACGTGCAAGCGCATGGCGGCGAAATCAGCGCGGCTTCCCAGGTCGGCCAGGGTTCCACCTTCACCATCCGTTTGCCGCTCCAACCTCCCGCCGCAAATTGACCTGTGCAGAATAATATCGCCCGCTCTGGCGCTGCCCTTGCGGTGCGGCAGGTTTTATTGTGACATTTGTAATCATTATCTCCGGCGTTCCTCCCAATCGGGGCATTTTCACGCCCAGCCGGGGTAAAATTTCAGAATGGCGGGATTTGCACTTATTATCCATTTAAGGAGATGGAATGACTTCTCGAATCCAGTTTAATGACGTCACCCTGCGTGATGGAAACCAGAGCATCGCAGCCACCCGAATGACCCGCCAGCAGGCGTTGCAGGTGCTCAAACTTATCTCAGATGCAGGCTTCACAACCATGGAGCTGTGGGGCGGTGCGATCCTTGACAGCTGCGTGCGCTTCCTGGATGAAGATCCGTGGGAGCGCCTGGAAACCTTTGCGCAGGTGGTCGGCGACAACCGCAAGATCATGGCGCTGCTGCGCGGACAAAACCTGTTTGCCTACCAGCCCTACCCCGACGATCTGGTGATCTCTTTCATCCAGCAGGCCGCCCGTTCGGGTATCGGCCTCTTCCGCATGTTCGACGCGCTCAACGACGAGCGCAACCTCTCCATCCCCATGCTGGCCTGCAAGGCCAGCGGCATCCAGACGGAAGCCGCGCTCTCCTACACGGTCAGCCCGGTGCACACCACCGAATACTTCATCCAGTACGCCAAAAAGCTGCGCGAGATGGGCGCTGACCGCATCGCCATCAAAGATATGGCCGGTATCCTCACCCCCGCTGCGGCGGTGGAATTGATCCGCGGGTTGAAAGCTGAAATCGATCTGCCGTTGACGCTGCACAGCCACACCACCACCGGGATGGGTTTCCTCAACGCAATCGTTGGTATGCTTAACGGCGTAGACGCCATTGATACCGCCATCACGCCCTTTGCAGGCGGCAGCTCGCACCCGCCGGTGGAACTGTTGCAGGTCTTTGCTGAGGAGATGGGCCTGGAAACCGGGCTGGACAAGGGCCTGATCCTTGAAGCGCAAAAGCGCCTGTTTGGCATCTTTGACGAACTCAAGTCGGTCATCCCCTATGCCGGCAAGTATTACCAGCCTGTGTGCTTTGAGGATGTCGACCTGCACACCGTCAATGAAATCCTCAGTCTGGCCGCCCAACCCAGCGAAGCCAACCTGGAACGCGCGCAGGAACTGTCCAACCAGTTACTGGAAAAGCTGCATTACCCGGCCGTCAACAGCCGGATCAACACGGCGCAGATCCCCGGAGGCATGCTCTCCAACCTGCAAAACCAGTTGCGCAGCATGGGCCGCGAGGACTTGCTGGAGAAGCTTTACGATGAAATTCCCATCGTTCGCCGCGATTCTGGCTTTGCGCCGTTGGTAACACCCACCAGTCAGATCATCGGGGCGCAGGCCACCTACAACCTGATCACCGGCCAGCGCTACTCTTTCGTCAGCGATGAATTTCGCATGCTGCTGCGCGGCGAATTTGGCCGCACGCCGGTTCCGCCGGATGAGAACGTGGTCAATCAGGTGCTCGGCATGGACGAGCCGCGTGTGAAATACCGGCCGGCATCTTATTTGAAGCCGGTGCTGGAAGAGCCGATCAACCTGCCCTTTATTCATTCGCATAAGGACGTGCTTCTGCACTTGATGCTGGGCAAGGCCGCCGACGATTTCATGATCAAACGCGACAACCTGGCAAATAACTAACCGGATCGTTGGATTTACGCAAGCACAGCCTCCTTAACGGAGCGCTGTGCTTTTTTTATGACAAATCGCAGGAATGCATATTACACTAATTAGATGTATTTTGGCAAATTGCCGGTTAAAATTTAAAATACCCTTATCTGTAGTGAGGAGGAGCAATGCACAAGATGTATCGTTGGATCCTGTTGATCATATTATTGGCAGTCCTGATCGTTCCCGCCAGCGGCGTGTTGGCGCAGAGCGGCAGCCCGGAGGACGGCGTGATTAAGGTAGAACTCCAGGAAACCGCCACCCGCCTGCCGTGGTTTGTCGCGCCGCTCCTCTTCATCTTAGTCGCGGTCGGCCTGACGATATTCCGTGTACGTTACCAGGCTACCCAGAAGAAGACGATCATCTTCACCAGTTGTTGAACGCCGCTCCCCGATGAAGACGGCGTGTCCGTCTGCCCTCCCAATAAAAACAAGAAATAAGTTTAACTCAATCCGCCTATTGAAAAATCGGCTCTCCGGGGGGAAAGCCGATTTTTATTCTTCGGCCGATACCGCATGTGACAATTCGCGGGGATGTATATTACACAAATTAGATGCAATTCGTTTGATTGATCGGTAAAATCAAACCACTACTCAAATCGCCACATACGGGAGATAGGGCATGAATACTGTTACACGATTGATAATTGTTTTTGCGATCATCGCTTTGCTGGCCGTTCCCGCAAGCGGCGTGGTATTTGCGCAAAGTGCCACCCCTGAGGATAGTGTCATCCAGGTACAAATTCAGGAAAAAGAGGGTCTGCCCTGGTACGTAGGCGTCTTAATCTTCCTGGCGGTGGCCGTTGGATTGACCATTTACAAGAACCGCCATCAGGAAGCAAAGAAAAGCAGGTCCAAATAATTACCTCTGCCCGCGGCACGCCAATAATAATCGACTTTTCCATCCGGAAGAGTCGATTATTTTAACCTCAAAATACCGCCGGCCGTTAACCGCCGGCCACCGGCGGGAAGAAATCCAGCGTATCGCCAGGCCTGACTGGCGACTGCCAGCCGGCCGCCAGGCTGCTCACATCCTCACCGTTGAGCAGGCAGTGCACGTGCGCATGGATCTCACCGGAATCGTTCAGCCAGTGTGGGCGCAGCGCAGGGTACCGTTTCACCGCTGCTTCAATGATTTGCTGCACGGTCGATCCAGCTGGCAAATCGAGCTGAATGGTTTTTACCCCGGCGGCCAGCCGGAAGGTGGCGTAAAGGTTGATGTGCATGTGATCTATTTAACCACAGAGAAAGCAATGAGAAAAGATCTCATCGAAATGTGTTGATTACCTTTAAGCCTTCATCCCATTCTCATTACTTATCGTCTCTTCTCCGTGTTCTCTGTGTCTCTGTGGTTATTCTTCTTTGCGGTTTTCTTACTGCAAAATTGCCGGCAGCACCACCGGATATCCGCTGGGTGTATTGTGCAGCACCTCAAGCGGCACGTGATAGGCCTGGCTGAGCACCCCGGCCGTCAACACCGCGTCCACCGTACCGTGCCGGACGATGCGCCCATCCACCAGCAGGGCCACCTGGTCACAGTAGCGCGCCACCAGGTTCAGGTCGTGCAGCACCATCACCACCGAGAGTGCATCCTGCTTGGCCAGGCGGCGCACCTGCTCCAACAGGCTGAGCTGGTATTGCAAATCCAGATTGGAGGTCGGTTCGTCCAGCAGCAAAATCGGCGTTGATTGCGCCAGCGCTCGCGCCAACAGCACGCGCTGCTGCTCGCCGCCGGAGAGCTCGCCCACGCGCCGTTCGGCCAGCGCCAGCGTATCGGTGCGGCGCATGGCATCCCGCGCAATATCCTCGTCGCGGGACGAAATCTGCCCCAGCCAGTTCAGATAGGGCGTGCGGCCAAGCAGCACGGTCTCCCAGGCGGTGAAGGCCGGCGGCAGGCTGCGCGCCTGCGGCACCACCGCGATGTGCCGGGCCAGGTCAGCCGCGCCCATGCCGTGCAGGCTGCGCCCTTCCACCATCACGTGCCCGGCTCGGACTGGCAGCACGCCACTCAACGCGCGGATCAGGGTGGATTTGCCCGCACCGTTGGGGCCGATCAAACCCAGCACCTCGCCAGGATCCACCGAGAAACTGACCTCGTGGAGCACAGCGCGTTCACCGTAGGAAACTGAAAGCGATTCTACTTGAAGCATAGGCATCACCAGAAAGATTGCTGTTTGGCGCGACGCAGTACCCACAGGAAGAAAGGCGCGCCCGCCAGCGAAGTGATCACCCCCACCGGCAGTTCCTGCGGCGCCATCACCGAACGCGCCAGCACATCGCAGACTAACAAAAAGGCTGCCCCTTCCAGCGTGGAAAGCGGCAGCAGGCGGCGGTAATCGCCGCCCCAGGCCAGCCGCACCAGATGCGGAACGATCAAACCAACAAATCCGATCACGCCAGCAAAGGCCACCGCTGCCGCGGTGGTCAGGGTGGCGGCAACGACAACGATGCGCCGCACGCGCTCCACCGGCAGACCGAGCTGGCGGGCTTGCTCATCGCCAAATTGCAGCACGTTGAGCGCGTGCCCGCTGGCCAGCAGCACACCGATCCCGCCTGCCAGGTAGGGCAGCACGGCCAGCACTGGCTGCCAGCCAGAAAGCGTTGAGCCGCCCAACTGCCACACCAACGCGCGGCGCAGTTCGCCGGTGGCGTTGAGCATCAGGAACGAGCTCAGCGCTGTGCAAAACGAACTGGCCGCCACACCCGCCAGGATCAGGTTGGTGGTGGGCACCGTGCGTCCCACCCGCGCCAGTTGATAAACCACCAGTACAGTCAGCAGCGCGCCGCCAAAAGCCGCCAGCGGCACTGCCAGCAGCCCGACAGTTCCCTGCGGCCATTGGATCGTCATGGCCAGCACCGCGCCCAGCCCGGCGCCAGATGCCACGCCGATCAGGTACGGATCAGCCAACGGGTTGCGAAACAGCCCCTGGTAGGCGCCGCCGCTGGTTGCCAGCGCCGCGCCAGTGAAGGCCACCAGCAGCGTGCGCGGCAGGCGCAGCGACAGCAGGATGGTGGCGTAGGTATCGGCCAGCGGCAGCCGCGGCTGGCTGCCGGTCAACGCCGCCCGAATCAGGTCCCACAGCGCGGCCGGCGGGATAAACACACTGCCGACCGCCACGCTGAGCAGCAGGGCGGCTGCCAGCGCAAGGACGCTGATGAGGAAGGGGCGAGTGAATATTTTCATAAATTTGGATTAACCACAGAGGCACAGAGTTCACAAAGTTGATGAGAATAAAAGAGAGGATTTACAGTTGGAAAAAGAATCTTCATAGCTTTCTTTTCTTCCCTCTCACCCATTGATTTCTCGGTGTCCTCTGAGTCTCTGTGGTGTCTTTCTCTTCTTACTTAAATAACTCAGGTCGCAGCAATTTGGCGATCTGTTCCAACCCGTCCACCAGGCGCGGGCCAGGACGGCTGACCAGGTTATCGTCAAACGGATAAATGCGGCCCTGCTGCACCGCCGCCAGCGCCTCCCATCCCGGGCGGGCAGCCACCTGCTCGGCGGTCACGCCGTAAGCCGCGTCGCCCAGCAGGATAACCATCGGATTAGCCACCAGCAGTTCCTCCTGGCTCATCTGGGCATAGTCGCCCTGCAGCCGGTCGCCGACGTTTGACCCGCCTGCCATGCTGATCAATTGCGATAAGAAAGTGCCCGCGCCAGCCGTCCAGGGCTTAGCCGGGTCGCTGCCGTCCAGCTCGTAGAATACCGTGAACACGCTGGAAATCGGCATCAGCTTCTCCTGCACCGCCTGCACGCGCGCCTGCAGCGAGGCCGCCAATGCCTCGGCTTCGGTTTCGTGGCCGGTGAGCTGGCCCACAATCTTCAGGTTGGCATACAGGCCGTCCAGGTCGGTCGGGTTAGAGAGGTAGTATACCCGCACGCCCAGGTCTTCCAATGCCTTGACCTGTTCGGGCGTGTTGATCTCAGCAGCCAGAACCAGATCAGGTTTCAGGCTGGCAATGGTTTCAAGCGAGTAGGTGCCCATTGAACCGCCCACGCTGGGCAGCGCTTTGGCCTCGGCTGGATAATCGGAGAATTCATCCCGCCCAACCACCTGTGCGCCTGCGCCAATGGCAAACAGAATTTCGGTGTTGGAAGGCGCCAGCGACACGATCCTCTGCGCCGGGGCAGCCAGCGCCACCGACCGGCCCAGGCCGTCGGTGAGCGTGATGGAAGCGGCGGCAGGCGTCGCCGCTGCGCCGCAGGCAGAAAGCAGCAGAGCTGCCAGAATGCTGATGATTACAATGATTGTCAGGCGTTTCATGTTCATTCCAGGGATTGAAATTTCGGATACGATGGCCGGAGCTGTCCGGCAGGCGGCATGATTACATCCGGTGACGATCGCTGCGCATTGCCGGCCGGTTGAAATCAAAAACCCTGTCCGCAGGGACAGGGAGGTTTTGAGCTTGACCAGGCACGTTCCACCTCCTTTTCCGCGAAGTTGTGGATCACACCTGCCTGGGCGGGCGACCTGGCTTGCTGGCATTTCATCACCGCCAGCTCACAGTTGCGCGACAGCGCCGGACTTGCACCGGCTTCGCCTTTGAGCATTCCCATCCGGGAGATCATGCACCCGGCAGGTCTATTCAATTGTCGCAGTCATTGTATGCCCGCTTGGGAGGACTGTCAAGCCTGGCAAAAAACAAAAAAGCCCCACCGTGCGGCGGGGCTAATTGGCAGAATGAAATTAGTAGGTGATAACGCGGGCCAGCTTCTTGGCCTGTTCGATCCAATCGGCGACCATCTTCTCGGTGGGGGTCCGGCGGACGAGCTTTTTGGCTTCGTTGACTTCCAAAATCTTCTGGAAGAGATTCTTCGCAGAATGCTGAGCCAGTTCCGGCACCGTATCCACACCTGCTTCTTCCAGCAGGTCAGCATATTCTTCGGCAACGCCCTTGATGCGGAACAAATCTACATGATTGACCCATTCCAGGATCAGAGCATCGCTGATGCCGGTTTTCTCAGCCAGGTCCTTGCGGCCTTTGGGGGTGGCACCGGCCTTAAGCAGTGCGTCGGTATTGGCAATACCCGCTTCCTTAAGTTTTTCAGCGTATTTGGGTCCAATTCCTTCAACGGTGAGCAAATTTGCCATTTCAATTCTCCTTGTTTTTATAGACCAGAGGGTGAAAATTCACAAAACGCGCTTACTTACCCAGCAGATCGCCCAATCCCTTGAGCAAATCGTCGCCCTGGGCGCCGCCTTTCAGCAGCGCATCGATTTGCCCGGCAATCGGTGCGGGCAATTTCTGTTTGATGAAATTGAGCACCGTTTCAACGGCGCCTTTTGCCTGCTGTTCGGTAATACCGGTCTTCTGGCTGACAAGTTTGACGAGTTCGTCCATTTATCCTCCCCAAAAACGTGTTATCGTTCTGTTGAACGTCTGTCAAAGGATTGTCCAACTTTTGTAGATTAAACTATAGGCCACTTGAACATAAGCGTCAAGTCATTTTTCTGATGAAATTCATCAAATTAACGCGAAACAGAGGAGCCGCTCATGCCGCTGGAACTGGCCGTGACCACCTGGCTGCCGCGCACCAACCGGCCCTTGTAGGGTTTATCGCCGGCTTCGACCACCCAGCCGGAGAGCACGTAGGGCACCCGGTCCAACCCCATCCACTCGCCGTTGTATTTTCGCGCCAGGTGCACGTGCGCCCCCGTGGCCGCACCGCCTTCGCAGGAGGGATTGCCAAGCGGCTCATCTTTTTCCACATGCGAACCCACCGGCGCGCGGTTGGCCAGGTGCATATACACCAGCACCCAGCCGGTCTGCTCGTTGCCGTCGCCGTCCAGGTCCAGCGCCAGCGCGCCGCGGGTGGAACGCACCACCACGCCGGGCGCGGCTGCCACGGCCTGCTGCGGTGCGGGCTTGCAGCCGGTGCCAGAGATGGGTGCCAGGTCAATTGCGCCCAGCGGCGAACCCACTCCCCAGGCGATGTGCGGCCCGCCGGTGTATGCCCAGGTTTGTCCAGGCGGGATGGGCAGCTCCAGTGCAGGCTGCTCCAGGCCGTCCGGCAGCAGCGGATCGGTCGCCCGCTCCCACGGGTCGCCAAAGCGCGCCGAATAGAATTCGATAAAGCCGTCAGACCCAAGGACAGCATTTTGCCAATCGATGAAAGGCATCAGGCGCGCAAAGAGCGAATACAGCGCAGCCATGCCCGGATTGGACCCGGCGGGCAGATCGATGGCCACGCCGTCGGGAAAGACAATCTGCCCCAACTGCCCGGCGCGGGCGGCGTAATAACCCTGAGAGAGGTAGCGCACCGCCAGGCGCAGTTCACGGTCGAGGCCGCGGTAGGCCGGGTTCTCAAACCCGATCGGGTAGGCCAGATCGCTGCCCGGCACAGGCTGCCCAAACACCCACCCGGAGGTATATTCCAGCAGACCGAGCAGCAGCCGCGGGTTGGTGGAGGTCTCTTCGGCCACCCGTTGGACGATCTGCGCGCCGTTCAGCGTTTCTTTGTCAACGGTTTCGGTGTAGCCGCTCAGATAGCCGCCGGCTGAATCGATGAAAGCAGACACATCGAAACCCAACGCGGCCGGCGAATAGACGATCTCGCTGTCAGGAATCAGCGGCCGTTCCTGCGCCAACGCGGTCGCCATCGGGGGCAGCAATTCCACATTGGGGGTGGCAGTTGGCACAGTCGGCTGCGTGGCCAGCGCCAGGCTGCCCGGCGTGCTGGTCGGCTGCATGCGCGCGCGCGAGGGCAGGTTGCAGGCCAGCGCCGGCAAAGCCAGGGTCAGAAGCAGCACAAAAATGGGCAAACGGCGGTGATGCATACCCGGATTGTATCAGAGAGCTGCTGTGACTGTTACAATTTTCAAGGCAGATTTCAGATGGCGCGGATCATCAAAACATGCTAAATTCATCCGTGAGGTAATCCGATGAACACAAGTATCCCTGCCGAAATCGAATCGACCTGGCTGAACGTTAACGGCCTGCAAATCCGCTCCTACGCGCTCGGCAGCGGCGAGCCGCTGCTGCTGCTTCACGGCGGCGGCGTGGACGGCGCGCTGCTCTCCTGGCGGTTGGCCATGCCCGCGCTGGCTGCCCACCGCCGCGTGATTGCGGTCGACTGGCCGGGCTACGGCGAGAGCCAGCCCAACCCGCAGCCCAACACGATGGACTTTTACATTGAATTCACCGGCGCGGTGATGGACGCGCTCGGCCTGCAGCGCAGCGCGCTGATGGGTTTGTCGCTGGGCGGCGGCGCAGCGCTGGGTTTTGCGCTGGCCCACCCCGAGCGGGTGGAACGCCTGGCGCTGGTGGACGCCTACGGCCTGGCCGACAAAGTCGCCTTCCAACGCCTGTCGCATGCCATGGTGCAGGCCGATTGGATCATGCTGGGCAGCTACAAACTGCTGCGCAAAAGCCGCGCGCTGACGCGCTGGACACTCAGCTACCTGCTGGTGCGCAAGGAATCAATCACCGAAGAGCTGGTGGATGAGGTTTACCAGGTCATCCGCGACCCCCAGGCCGGCAAGGCCTTCCTGGATATCCAACGCACCGACGTCCTGCCCGACCGCCTGCGCACCTGCTTCATGGACCGCATCCATGAGTTAAAGATGCCCACGCTGATCATCCACGGCGAGAAGGACCAGTTGGTGCCGCTCTCCGCCGCGCGCGAGGCCGTGCGGCGCAACCCGGCCATCCAGCTTGCCGTGCTTCCGCGCTGCGGTCACTGGCCGCAACGCGACGCCCCGGAGGAATTCAACCGCACTGCCGCCGCATTTTTTGAATAGTAATTGCGCTACGCGGCGGCTCATTCTCTCAAAAGCTGCAACTTAATCTTTTTTCCAAAACAGAGAGAGAAATTTTCACTTCCCTCTCTGTTATTCGTTTTTATCATGTCTGCACCTGCGGGATGCTTTTTCCTGCTTCGGAAAAATGTCATTGGATTCGATGTTATCCAATCCCGCGGGAATACAGCAGCCACATACCGGCAATATATGTGAGGATTAGCATGAGGGCGTCGATTTCGATGAACAGAAAACGCCTTTCCAGTCGCGCCAGGTTGCCCACCAGCCCCATGCCGGTCATCACCAGACCCAACAGGCCAACCATCAGGAAAGCCGGATCGATCACCGCCAGGAAGCGGCCCTGCGTGAAGAAGACATCAGCCAATCCCAGCGCAAACATATTGAACAGGTTGCTGCCAAACAGGTTGCCAATGGCCATGTCAGAAGCACCGATGCGCACCGCGGCAATGGTCGCAACCAGTTCCGGCAGCGAGGTCACTGTGGCCACCAGCGCTGTGCCCACAAATGTGGCTCCCAGGCCGGTGATAACGGCAATTTCATTTGCGCTGCGCACCAGGTAGGGGGTAATGATTACCAGCGCCAGCGTTGCCAGGGCAAAGCCGATGACAGCCTTGAGCAGGCTGGGTACGCCAGTAAGGTCCCCATCCTCCTTGGGGGTAGAAGCTGGTGCGGCTCCGGCTTCTTTTTGCAACAGGTAAATCGCAACAACATAAAAGCCGATCACCAGCAGACTGTCAATGCCCACCCAACCGATACGCAAATCGATGTTGGCGCTAATGAAAAAGAGCACCAGGCCAATCATCAGCATAGTCAGGCTGCCAGAAAGCGCATGCCGCATGGCCGCGCCGCGCAGCAGCCGCTGGCGGAAAAACGCCAGGTCGATGATGGCCAGAAGGAACATATTAAACATATTACTTCCAAGCAAATTACCTGCAGCCAGGTTGGGCACGCCGATTCGAATTGAATTGATGGTGGTCAGCAATTCCGGCAGCGACGTAGCAGCCGCCAGCAGCAGCATGCCAATAAACATGCGGCCCAACCCGGTGCGGATGGCGATGGCATCGCCAAAATCGGCCAGCTTGCCGGCAACCAGAACGATCAGCGCAGACGCGCCAAAAAAAATAACCCAGGTCATGGCGTTGGCTCCTTGCCCCAGGCACCCTTGACCACCGCCAGCGGCCAGGCCGCGAACATGCCGCTGTGTGGCAGGGACAGGTCGCCGGTTACGGTTTCGGCAGCAGACAGGCAGGTTTGCACATCACTTTCATTTGGCACGGCTGCCAGCAGGGTTAATTGACCAATTTCCTGATGCAGGGACGGCTGCTCAAATACATAGCGAAAGGCGATATGTCCCTTAATTTTTCGCCGGTGCATACCAAAGGTATCCAGCACAGTCGCGCCGCGGATGCCGGCAGCTTCCCAGGCATCCAACACCGCATCCAGCTTGTCACGATCGTTTAAGACAAACATTACCATGTACATATGAACCTCCTTGGTTCTCCGCCAGGGCGGTAACTCAATTGTAGCAAAACGCAGCAGGCCAGGCAAACCGCTGCGCCAAATTTCCGATCCGGCACCCCCCAGATATGCTATAATCACAACTACTTCACCCAAACCATCCATACGGAAAAATCGCTTATGCGTTATCTCATCACTGGTGCCGCCGGCTTTCTCGGCGCGGCGCTCTCCAACCGTCTGGCAAAACAGGGCCACACCGTGCGCGGCGTGGATGACCTTTCCACCGGGGACCCGGCAGCCCTCTCGGAAGACGTGCATTTTACCCGCGGCGATGTCAACGACCGTCCCAAGCTGTGGACGCTGCTGCAGGACGTGGATTGCGTCTATCACCTGGCCGCGCGCGTGCTGGTGCCCGAATCGGTGCTTTACCCGCGCGAATACAACCAGGTTAACGTGGCCGGCACGGTTTCGCTGATGGAAGCCATGCGCGATGTGGGTGTGCGCCGGGTGGTGTTCATCTCCTCCGGCGCGGTGTACGGCAACCAGGCACAGCAGCCGGTGCGCGAAGATGCCCGCCCCGATCCGCGCTCGCCGTACGCCGTTTCCAAGCTGGCCGCCGAGTTTTACGTCAACACCATCGGCCGCCTGTGGGGCATCGAAACGGTCTGCCTGCGCGTGTTCAACGCCTACGGCCCCGGCCAGCACATTCCGCCGGTGCATGCGCCGGTGATTCCCTACTTCCTGCGCCAATCGCTGCAAAACGGCACCATCGTGCTGCACGGCGACGGTAGCCAGACTCGCGACTATGTTTACGTTGACGATGTCGTCTCAGCAATGGTGGCAGCCTCCACCGCACCGGATGTCAACCGCCTGACCATCAATATTGGCAGCGGAACTGAAACCAGCGTTAAAGCACTGGCTCAACTGGTCAAGAACATCACCGGCGGCAAGCCCGAACTGGTCTACAATGCGCGCAATGACGGCGGCCCGTCGCGCCTTTGTGCCGACATCCGCCTGGCGCAGGAAAAGCTCGGCTACCAGCCGTTGACACGCCTGGAAGACGGCCTGCGGCTGACCATGGAAAACGATCCTCGCATCCGCCAGAAGTGAGCGCATGAAACGCGCCCTGCCAGCCAGTTTTTATGCCCGCGATGTGCTGGAGGTGGCCCCCGCCCTGCTGGGGGCCCGCCTGGTGCGCCGCCTGGATGGTGCCGAAATTGTCGGTTTGATCACTGAAGTGGAAGCTTACCGCGGCGAAGAAGACTTAGCCTGTCACGCCCGCGCAGGGCGCACAGCGCGCACCGCAGTGATGTACGGCCCGCCCGGCCGCGCCTACGTATACTTCACCTACGGCATGCATTGGATGCTGAACGCCGTATGCATGGAGCCAGATTTTCCCGCGGCCGTTCTGGTGCGCGCCGTCCGGCCGCTGAGCGGATTGGAAATCATCGCGGCGCGGCGCAGCGGCATCCCCCCCGCCCATTGGACTGACGGCCCCGCCAGGCTGTGCCGCGCGCTGGGCATTGACCGCGCGCTGAACGGCTGCGACCTGACCGACCCTTCGGGAGGACTGTGGATCGAACCCGGCCAGAGCGTGCCAATTGAAAAGATTCAGACTACCCCGCGCATTGGCATCGGCAGCGTGCCCGAACCCTGGAAAAGCCAGCCCTGGCGTTTCACTTACAGCGAAAATTGCTGATACGTCCTATCGAAAATTGCGTAAAATAATAATGTAAGCGGTTGCCGAGAAAGCCCGCAACCCAGTCCCAGACCAATTGGACCCGGCAGAGGTGCAACATGGATGAAAATATCCCCGAGCTGCCCAATTACAGCTACGATCCCACCGCCATCCTGGTTTTTGGCGGCGGCGGGCACGGCAAAACGCTGGTCGAATTGGTGCAGTCGCTCGGCTGTTACCGCGTGATCGGGGTGATTGACGATGTGCTGGCGCCAGGCACCCGGGTGGTGGGGGTGCCCGTATTGGGCGGGCCTGACTTGCTGCCTGACCTGTTCAAACGCGGTGTGCGTCTGGCCGTCAACGGCGTGGGCGGCATTGGCAACCCGGCCGTGCGCGTGCAAATTTTCGAACAGCTTGCGGATGCCGGCTTTGTCTGCCCGACGGTGGTGCATCCCACCGCCTATGTGGAGCCCAGCGCCGTGCTGGAACCCGGCGTGCAGGTGCTGGCACAGGCTTATGTGGGCAGCGACTCGAAAATCGGTTTCGGCACAGTCATCAACGCCGGTGCAGTCGTCTCGCACGATTGCCAACTGGGCAAAGTGGTCAATCTGTCACCGGGCGCGCTGCTGGCTGGCAATGTGACCGTTGAAGATTATGCGCAAATTGGCATGGGCGCCACCGTCAACCTGCACATCACCATTGGCAGACTGGCGCGCATCGGCAACGGTGCCACCGTCAAAGCCGATGTGCCCGCTGAAAGCCGCGTCTACGCCGGAACGATCTGGCCGGTGAGGATTTAGCCATTAGCGGCTGGCGTTTAGCTTTTAGCAATTAGCTGCTGGGTGGTGACCGCCTGATGAAATAAGCTGCCTGCCTGGAATAAGTAATTTCTGGTGACTTATTCTTTTTTCGTGTTTTTCGTGCCTTTTGTGGTTTAAAAAAATGAATACTCCCTCCGATATTTTCACCACGCCGCGACTGATCATCCGCCGCGCGCGCAGCCAAGACGCTACTTTCCTGTACCGTTTATGGAAAAATCCGCGCGTGATGACCAATGTCGGCTTCCCACAGGGGTTGCCAATCACCCGCGAGCAGATCAAGGCCCAGATTGCCCGCCAGGGTGCATCGGTTTATGACACGTATCTGATTGTGACCCTGCGCGAGAATGGCGAACCTATCGGCCAATGCAAGCTGGGTTCGCCCGACCTGCAGGGTATCTCTACCACTGACGTCAAGCTCTCGCCCGAATTCTGGGGGCAACGCTATGGCGTGGAGGTTAAGCAGGGGCTGGTGGATTACCTGTTCACGCATGCACCAGTGCTGGCAGTGGAGGCAGATCCTGCCTGCACCAACTTACCCTCCATTCGCATGCAGGAGGCGGTCGGCGGGCTGCGCGTGCGCGAATTTGACAGCACCTTCAACCATCATTTTGTCTACCGCGTGCACCGTTTTGACTGGGAACGCTTGAAGAACGGTCAACCCATTGCGCCTGAACCGCTGCGCTCACTGCTGGCCGAATTGCTGCCCGACCTGGTGCCCGGCAGCCAGGCGCTGGCGCTGGCAGGCAGCTTTGCGCGCGGCTGTGAAAACGAATTCAGCGACCTCGACCTGTACCGCTTCGTGGACGGACCGGTGAATGAACCGCACCGCTATTGGCTGCACCCCTCAAAACGCCTGATCAGTCTGACCACAACCACGATCAGCAGTAAAGCCGCCGAGCTGGAAAGCCCGCAGCGCGCCCTGTGGGCTTCGCCTGGCCTGAGCCAGATGTGGGTGCTTTTCGACCGGACTGGCGATCTGGCACGGCTCAAGGCTCAGGCAGCCGCGTACAACCCGCTTGCTCAGCGCGAACAGGCCGCGGCCTGGATCAGCGAAACGCTGCACGGCAACAGCGAAGAGGTGACAAAAATTCTCGGCGCGCTGCAGCGCAAAGATGAAGGCGCTGCCCTCTACGGCCTGCTCGGCATCCATTCCAATCTCGGGCAGATCGCTGCACTTCACCTGGGCGTGCTGATCGAAAGCGAGAACCGCTTCTTTGAGCAGCTCTTGCAGGCCGCGCCGCCCGAGTGGTCGCGCCTGTACCGCACCGTCATGGGCTTTGACTCAGCCAGCATCTCACAACGCGCCCGCGCCGGGCTGGCCCTCTACCGCTGCACCTGCCGCTGGCTGGATGATCTCATCCAGCCACAGCATCGCAACGTGATCGAGTACGCCGTGAGTTTAATTCCAGTCGAGTGGGAAAACCTGGGATCATAAAGCCACCGGGGGCTCTTCTCCGTGTCCGCTGTGTCTCGGTGGTTCATCTTGCCTACGCCGCCGCGGCGTAATGCAGCGACCCGGTCATCTGCTCAAAGATTTCCTTTGAGCGCCGCAGGCTGGGGCTGATCTGCGCCTCGAAGGCCAGCTTGGCCTGCACCGCCTCGTTCACCAGCCCCTGCTGGAGAAAATCCCAGATTTGCTCGACGGTCGCATTCATCTGATCGAGAAACTGACGGAAGAAATGGATCAGGTTGAGGTCGCTGCCCACCAGCGCCTGGATTTCATCCTGCAGCCGGTCACGGTCCTCGACCTTCAGGTACGGCCCTGCAATTTGCAACACCTGCGCTCCCAGCACGCCGATCTTCGTGCAGGAGCTGCCCTCGTGCGTCCAGGTCTGGCCGTCGTACAGGTCTTTGAACTGGTAGTAGTACGGCTCAAAGTTCTGTGCGAAGGTGGCCGGATCACGCCCGGTGCGCCGAAAATCGCCGGTCAGGTCAGAGAGCAGCCGGTGGCTCTTGCTCAGCTCCTCGATCAGATCGTTGACCTGACCCAGAATGCCCAGGCCCTGTTCCTGCGCCACCTGCTGAGCAGTCTTCAAGACCGCGAAAGCGTTATCGTTGTGTGCCAGGGCGTTATCGTAGATCAACCCGACCGGGAAGTCAATCAACTGGTTGTCCTCCAACCGGCTGAACAGCACCGGCGCGCCCCAATCCCAGCGGCCCTGAATCATCTGACGCGCCTCATTGGCCGCCGCATCAACCATGCCATGCAGAAACAGGCGCGTGTAAAACTGCCCGGCGAAGGTGTGCGCGGTTTCCTTGGTCACTTTGTCAAACATCGCCAGCGCAGCCGAAACGCCGCCCTTCTCCACCAGTTGCAGCCCCACCGGTTGCAACGGCGATCCAGAATCAAAACGCGCGCTCTCGCACGCGGCCAGAAAGACAAACAGCGGCGGCTTGTCAACAGCCGAGAAAACCTCCACCAGCCGTTCTGCGGTAATCGGGTCCGCCGTACGGTCGCTCTCCTTTTCCAGGAAGAGCACGCTGCCGGCCGGAACCAGCGCACCGTGACACAGAAAGTGCACCAGGTGCGCGCCCTGCTGCAGCGCGGCGCGCAGCGCATTGAGCGTGGGCGGGGTGGCTGTGCCGCTTTCCAGGTAGGTCACGCTCAGGTCGGCCTGTCCGTCCAGTTTTTGGCGCAGCAGGCTGCGCTCGGCTGGCGCGATGGGCGCAAGGTTGTAATCCTGCTGGATTTCCTCCGGCGACGCGATCACCACCAGCATGCGCAGCGGGCGGTCGTGCACCGCCTGCGGACGCGTCCACTCGCCCGAGGCCGCCCAGCGGCACAGCGGTGTATCGGCGGTGGCAGCCAGCGGCAGCCATTTCTCATTGAACGGGTGATAAATGCGCTCCCAGCGGAGCGGCAGCAGTTCGGGCGGCTCGACCAACAGGCGCAGGTGCAGGTCTTCATCACGCGATTGCATCACCGCCAGCGTTTCGCGGTAGTCGGCCCCCAAACCGCCGGGTGAAAAGAGCTTTTTGCCCAACAGCTTGCCGTAGGCCTGCGGATCCTCCTCCAGTGCAGCCAACCGGGCCAGGTCCAGCCGCAGGTTGCGCGGCGGGAATTCGCGCCAGCCTTTCACCTTTAACACGGCGCGGTAGGCTTTGCCGGCGCGCAGCGGCGGCAGGATGTGAATTTCAGCGGTACTGAAATTCGGTCGGGCGGTCATGCCGGTGATGATCATTGCTGCTCCTGTGCGTACTTACTCAACCAAAAAGTCCGCGCAGCCAGTCGACCAGCTTTTGCCAGATGCTTTTCGGCCGCTCCGGCAACGGCTCGGCTGAAGCGTGGGCGGTGAAGGCCGAATTGGCGTACTGGCGGATGTAGGCAAAGGGGATACGCGCATAACCGGGGGCGACTGCGCTGCGCGCGGCCCAGGTGGTTCCCCAACTGTTGCGCACCATAAAGTAGCCGCCGCCGGGCATGCTCTCATCCTGCTGGTAGCCCACCATGCACATGGCGTGGCCTCCGGCCAGCGGCTCGCCGGGCAGCGGCAGGCGCACATCGCCGCTGGAGCGCACCGGTTCGGCAAACCAGTAATTGTAAACCGGCACGGCAAAGGAGATCGGTTTGTTATTCGCCAGAGTCTGGCACAGGCCTTCCACGTCCGTTGGCACCAGGCGGGTGAAGCCGCTGATGCGGTACCTGGTTGCGGCCTCCGCCGCGCCCTGCGGCGCCGGTCCCTGCCCCTCATTGCCGGGGATGGGGTTCGGATTGTACGGCCAGATGGTTTCCTGCGGGATGCCGCTCTCCTGCAGGCGTGCCATTGAGGTCTTGATATAGGTGCCCGGCAGGTTGGGGATCAGGTCGTGCTGCTTGCAATCCCAGTAGTGAAACTGCTCGGAGAAATCCTCCGCAGGCGGCTGCTGACCCAGCAGATATTCCCGCACGGCCGCGGCGGCATGTGCCACACAGGTGCCGCGTTGGCCCTGGTTGCGCACCGGACCAAAGCCGGCGCGCAGGTCAACCATCGGGGGTAAAGGGGCAAAGGAAGGCGGCACCTCCCGCTCCTCGCCAGGCTCGCGCTCGTCCAACGCGCCCAGCCCCTGGGGTTGAACATCGCCTGGCGCGAAGGAAACCGTGGGCGGCAGGGCTGCCTGCGCCATCTCCACCAGCCTTACCATTTCATCCTCGCTCAAGCCTGTGGCGGCCGCCAGGCCGGGCAGGCCGCCCTCACCAACGGCCGCGCCCACCAGATCCTCGCAGGTCACAATCCAATAAGCGGCCAGGCTGGCCAGAATCTCCGCCGTAAAGCCGGTCAGCCCGGCCAGCGGCGTACCTTGTTTCTCCGCCATGATCACACCTCCTAAATGCGAAAGGGAAAAATAAAATGAACCACAGAGTCACAGAGGACACAGAGAAGTTCATTATAAAGAAGAGGGAGTGAATTAATTTGTGAAGTTGTAGACTCTCTTTTCTAATCTACATCTTCTCAGTGATCTCTGTGCCTCTGTGGTTTTCTATATCAACTCCGATGAGCGCAGGCGCACGGCCGGGTCGCCGAGGACGATGTAGCCTTCCGCATCGTTGCGCTGCACCCAGGCAGCCGCCAGTTTCTCATCCGGCACGTTCTTGTGGTAATAGAGCTTATCCTCCACGATACTGCTCACCTGGATCGAATAGTCAGCGTAGCGGTAATTGAAATCCTGAATGGCATACCCCACCGGCAGGCCACCCAGGATACGCTGCACCGCATTGCGAAAAGCGTCAATCTGCGGCAGCGTACCCGGCTTTTGGATGGAGAACCCCCATGCGCGGTCAATATGGGCAATGACCGCCAGCGCGCCGCCGTTGGGATGTGCCAGCAATGCTTTGGGCAATGCGGCAAAGAACGGCCGCGGCGCAAGCTGCGCCGGTTTGCCGCCTTCCAGCGCGGTGAACCGGTCCAGGGCGGGCGTTCCGCCGCCAAAACAGGCAAAAAGGAACGCCACCAGCCCGTGCACGCGTGCCGTTGTGGGCAAATCGGCGGCGGCAAAGTAATGCTGCGGCGCAACTGAATAGCGCAATTGCCAATCCTGGCACAGCAGCGCGCCCTGATTCGCCGCTTGCTGCGGATCGCCGTTCGGAAAGCCCAACCCGTGGCTGGCGGTGAGCAGAAAAGCCGGCGGCTTTTGCCCGGACGGCGGCGCCAGGATGCCGGTCAGCTCCGCTTTGGTGGCCGGCGCGCCAATCCAGCTTCGCACCCGAAAACCGACAGGTTCCGTGACGGGCGGATAAGCCGGCAGCGGATCGATGGCCGGGGCGCCCTCCACCAGAGGACGAATCAGCGCATCCGCGCTGAGCTGCGTGGCCCGGTCCAGCAGGTGGCGCGTGCCAAAGAAAGCCGCCTCACGCGCATTCGGCAGGTCAGCGGGCGCAGCGGTCTCATAGGCCGCCACCGAGCGCGCGTACGCGCCGTACTCTTCAGGTGTGTCGAAGTGCAGCCGCCCGACGGCATATTCAAAATCCAGGCTGTGCCCAAAGAACAGCGGGATGCGCTCCGGGCTGCCCACCAGCAGCAGGTAATAAGGCACGCGCGCCGGGTCGCGCGAGCCAGCCGAAATGCCGTAGCGTGCCAGCCAGTCAGATTTGCTCTCGCCGCTGCGGTATTCCAGCACTTTGAGGCGCATTGGTTCGATTTGCGTCATGCGGTGAGCGATGAGCGGTTGTAACGCCTGCTTTACGCGTTCATCCTCATCTTGGTGAAACACCACCCCCCAGCCAGCCTCAGCCGGGTTGGACCAATCCGGCTCGGGTCCCAGATGTTCGGCACCCCACACCGCACGCAGGAAAACAGGAATGCGCCGATCCCGCTCTCGCAGGGCCTGCCGCACCACCTGCTTAACCGTCATCGGTTTGGTGAAGTAGTCGCCTGTTACCGCGTTGATGCCGTTGATGTAGATCTTCTCAGCTTTGGCCATGCCTGCTCCGCGCTGGTCAGCGCCCGGCAATCATATCAACCAGGCGCGGCCCGGCGGGTTTGCCGCCAACCGGCGCAGCCTGCGGCGGCTGAATGGGCGTCACCGCCGCCAGCGCCTTGAGGATGAGCGGCGCAGAAATGCCAATGTTGATCGCCAGCAGCGGATTGGACACATTCTGCACCGCAGCCAGCAGGCCGCCTGCCAGCGCCATCAGCACGGTCAGCACCCAGTACTTCACGCTGCCCAGGTACGGCGGCGAATTAGGCGATTCGCGCAGCTGGTACCACTTAAGCAATTCTGCCAGCGCGCCCCCCAGCACACCGTAACCGAAGATGATCCAGTTAAATGTCATGATGCACCTCCTGCGTGGATATTGCCTGCCTGAATCAAAGGCGGATGGAATGTTCCCCCGCGGCCAGCACCACCAGCTCACAGGGGATTTTTTCTTTTTTGATGCGGCGCTTGATTATTTTGAGATTGGGGGTCAGGTTGGTGGCCACCATGCGTATGCGGCCGTTGGGGCGCGGCGCGTCCAGGATCCAATTGAGCGTTTCCAGGTCCGGGTTGCCGTCGTGCCCGTGCTTGTTGGCCGAGATGACGTACACATCGGCGGTAAGCTTCTGGAAGAATTCCGGCGAGGCGTTGCGCAGGCTGCCGTGATGCTGCACCTTGAGCACGTCCACATGCAGGCAGCCGTTGGCATCCAGCAGCCCGGCCTGCTCCAGCGCGAGCAGGATATCGTCGCCGTGCGCATCACCGGTCAGCAGGATGCGCCGGCCGCCGCCCTCGGCCAGCAGGATGATCGAGCTGCGGTTGGCGACCGCCCGGTCAATAGCGCGCGCTGCGCGCTGCGCACCGCTGCCAAAGCTGGGCTTCTTTTTCCGCTTCTCATACCATTTCAACCAATCCTTTTTCAGGCGCTCCAGGTTCTGCGGGCGCGGCCCCAGCACCCACAGCCGGGCTCCGTCCACTTGAATCACTTGAGGCGCAGACTGAAGCTGGACCACGCTATCGGCGAAGCCAGGATTGACCGGCATCTCCAGGGCGCGGGCGGCCTCCAGCAGCAGCTCACCCTGGGCGATGCTGAAGGCTACCGGGTTGACGCCGCCATCGGGCGCGGGCGCGGCCAGGAAATCTTGAAACTGGCTGTAAGCAAAATCGGGCAGCCCAAGCGCCTGGCGGAAAGTGTTGTACCACAGCGCCCGAACAGAGATCAGCGGCGCGCTGTTCTGCTCCTTGGCCTCCACCAGGTCGTAGGCCAGGTCCACCAACCCCACCACGTGATCTTCATCAACATGCGTCAGCATCACCGCTTCCAGCCCCGCGCCGCGCTGAGCCAGGCCTTTCAGAGTTGGTTTGAGATGCGCACTGTACACTCCGGGCGGCCCGCCGTCAATGAGCATGAAGCGCGGCACGGCCGACTGGCCGTATTCGAGGATCAGACTGTCACCGTAATCTGCCTGCACCACGTGCAGGCGTAATACCGAGCCTTGCCCGTCAGATGAGTTACCCATAAGAATTCCTTTCGGATGGAAGAGGAAGCATCCGTTTTTTTGAAATTAAGATCACATTGTTAATCATTGTAGATGGGCAGGCCGGGCATTACAAGCCCTAAACAGGACCAATTTAGTCAATGGAATTAAAAAAGACCGCCCGATTGGGCGGTCCTGTTCTGTACAGGTTGAAAAAATCAGTTTTTTTTGCGTTTACCGTATTTTTCAAGATCCACTGAGCAGATATACGGCAGGTTGCGGCCGTTTTCATCAATATCCAGTCCGTATCCCATCACGAAATAATCAGGGATGCGGAAACCGCAGTATTCAATGGGAAGATCCACCTTGCGGCGCTCCGCCTTGTCCAGCAAAGCGCAAATCTTCAGGCTCCGCGGGTTGCGGTCGAGCAGCAGCTTGCGGACAAAGCTCAAGGTATAACCGGTATCAACAATATCATCAACCAGGATCACGTCCCAACCGGCGATGCTGGTTTTGTGATCGGCCTCAATGCGGACAAAACCGGTGCTCTCGGTGCCAGAATAGGAGGCTACGGACATGAAATCCATCGTCATCGGGCGCCGGACGTGGCGCATCAGGTCGGTCATGAACATGACGCTGCCGCGCAGCAGCCCCAGCAGCAGCAGCCGGTCGGAGTTTTGATACTCACGCGTGATCTGCTCGCCGAGCTCCTGCACACGCGCCTCAATCTGCTCGGGCGTGATCAACACATCGCCGATAAAGTCATAAGGGACGGGGGTGATGGGCATTCCCATGGTCAAATCTCCTGATGAACAAACAAACGCGGACGGGCAAAACCAGTCGATTTTACCGCAATACAACTCAAATTTCGATTGAAGTTATCTGGATAACAGAATTGTAATCCTGTCCGGCCGTTCTTGACAGGGCTACAACCCCTCCCCAAAACCAGTTGGCAACGAAAGAAAGCTGCATTATGATGAAAGTGTTCTTCACGTTTTAACCGCCAACCTGCGGCCATTTGAGGTGAACGTGCAACCGTCTTTCCGCCCGGCATATCTGGATCTGCTGGACAACGGCCTGCTGGATGACCGCATCCGGCAGGCACAAAAACTGCTTTCGCCCTGCACACTTTGTCCCAACAACTGCAAGGCCGACCGCGCGGCTGGAATGGTGGGCCTGTGCCGCACCGGCATGCTGGCACGCGTTCACGGCTGGTGCGCGCACCCCGGCGAAGAGGCGGTCATCAGCGGCTGGAACGGCTCCGGGACCATCTTCTTCAGCGGATGCAACCTGCGCTGCGTTTTTTGCCAGAACTTTGAGGTCAGTCAATTGCTGTCTGGCAGCGAAATGACCGCCGGCGACCTGGCGGCCGTCATGCTCGAACTGCAGGAGCGCGGCTGCCACAACATCAACCTGGTGTCGCCCAGCCATGTGGTGCCGCAAATTCTGGATGCGCTGATCCTCGCGGCTCAAGCCGGTTTGCGTCTGCCGCTGGTGTATAACACCGGCGGCTACGATTCAATTGAAACGCTGCGCCTGCTGGACGGCGTGATAGACATTTACATGCCGGATATGAAATATGCCGATGCGGCTGCCGCCCGGCGCTACTCAATGGTCAAGAATTACCCTTCCATCAACCGTGCCGCCGTGCGCGAAATGCACCGCCAGGTGGACGATTTGCAGGTGAACGCCGCCGGGCTGGCCGAGCGCGGGCTGCTGGTGCGCCACCTGATATTGCCCAACCATTTGGCAGGCACCGGTCAGGTGGCACGCTTTTTGTTGGAGGAAATCTCCCCCAACACCGCCATTAACATCATGGATCAGTACCGCCCGACCTACCAGGCCGGCAAACACCCCGCACTCAACCGACCGGCGACCGCGGCCGAAATGCAGTCCGCGCTGCAATCTGCGCGGAAGGCCGGCCTGAAAGCCATTATGAACTGACCGCCTGTTCCTCCAGCAGTTCAATCACACCGCTGGAACCGTTCAGCCGCACCAGCTGGCCGGTTTGCAGGCGCTGCGTAACGTGATCCACGCCCACCACCGCCGGAATGCCGTATTCGCGTGCCACCACCGCGCCATGCGTCATCATACCGCCCACTTCCATAATCAACCCGCCAGCCGTAAGAAATAAGGGTGTCCAGGAAGGGTCAGTGCCGGCGCAGACCAAAATTTCACCCGGCATCAGGCCAGCCTTGCGCGGATCCAACACCACGCGCACGCGTCCTTCCACCACCCCCGGCGAGACCGGGCTGCCGGTCAAAAAGCCTTCCTTTCCACTCCCGGCCATGCCGTCATAAAAAGCGCGCCCATCCGAGAGCAGCAGGCGCGGGATCTGGCGGCGCAACCTTTCCCGCTCGAAAGCCTCGCGCCGCGCCGAAATGATCTTTTGCCAGTCCCTGCCGGGCTGGCCGGGCGTTTCGGCAGCCAGGGCTTGCAGTTCATTGAACTTCAGGAAAAAGAGGTCGTCCGGTCGGGCCAGTTCACCTAACTGGACAAGTTCCGCACCGATTTCCAGCAGCGCCCAACGGACGCGGGCAAACAGCCGCACTAGAAAAAATTTGGGCGCTTCGCGCGTGCCCATCAATTCGCGCACCCGGCGGCCGAGGAAACGTGCCTGCCAGGCTTTCAACCATCCGCCGCGGGTCTTGCGCAGCGCTGCAACCAGGCGGTCCATGGCCGCTTCGCCGCTGGCGGCCCCGCGCGCAAAAACCGCATCGGGGGCACTCTCGCCGGGTGGAATTTGAAGGTAGCCGTTCAGCACCTCAAAGACATGCGTTGGATCCTCCGACCAGCGCGGCCTGCCGAGGTCAATTTCGCAAAACCCGCGCCCGCCGTAGCGTTGCAGAAATGCTTCCAGCACCTGGCGGAGCGCAGCGGACATATCGCCCGAACGATAACGGCCGGCCAGTTCAGCCGGCGTATGATTTGCAAATTCAGCCGCGGCTGCTGGATTTTTCTGGATGGCACGGGCAGCCTCCCACAGCGCCAGGTCCATTTCGGTGGTCGGGTTGTGAGTAACGCCGCGGGTGACTTCCAGCAAGGTATCGGTCCAGTTGGCATCTTCCGAAGTCGCCGCTTTGATCCGCAGCCTCAGCAGGTTGAAAGCCGCCATCGCTGACGCCACGGCGGAAACAAACAGAATAAATACGCTCGGCAGGTAATTTTCCATCACATCCGGCAGGACGCGCGCCAACTGGCCCAGGCGTTCGTGCGGCGTTCCGGTCAGGCTGGCGCAGCGCTCGGCGGTGATCACCAGCACCGCTTCCCCCCGCGCCACAATCTTCGCGCGGCGGGTGCGCGGCGAGAGCCAGTTGAGCAGGACGTTCCCCGCAACCGGCAGGAGCAACCGCGCGATTTGACGGCGGGCATGCCACGAAATTCCTTCCCGGGAGGGTTGCAGATCAGGTTCTTTTAGCACCGCCAGGATGGCTTCGCGCGTGCCCGGTTCAACAAACTCCAGAACCACAGGCACGGCTTTCCGCCCGACCGAGTTGCGCATCAAGGTGGTGATGCGCGCCCACAGCCGCTCGCCAGCCTCGAACAGGATGGTTTGCGTCTCGGGGGTCACGCGCATGCCCACAAGGCCGGAGCCAACTGCGAACAGGTGGCGGATCGTATCCCGTCCCAGCGGAGTGATTGGATCGAGCATGCCCTGCACCGCGCCAAAGGAGGTGAACACCTGCAGCGGCTCGGCTGGCACGCCTTCCGGCGTCGGAAAGAGCGAAGTCACCGCGCGCGATTGCAGCAGGAAAAATTGCCCATCCGCCCAGGCCCATTCAATATCCTGCGGCTGGCCGTAATGTGCCGCCGCCCGCTGACCCAGTTTCGCCAGCGCAAGGATCTGATCATCCGGCAGTGCCTGGCGATCTGCGCCCTGCGGCGTTTCGCAGCGTGTGCCGCCACCCGTGAGCGGTTGGATGGCCAGCGCTTTGCTGCCCAGTTCCCGTTTGGTGATCAGCCCCCGCTTCATATCGACTTCGTAATGATCCGGCTCCACCTGCCCGGAGACCAGCGCCTCGCCCAGGCCGTAGGTCGCGTCAATGACCGTTTCAGAGCGCAGCCCGCTGAGGGGATTGGCCGTGAACAGCACCCCCGAAACCTCGGCCGGCACCATGCGCTGCACCACCACCGCCAGCGCCGCCCCCTCGTGCGGCACCCGGTTACGCGCCCTGTAGCCGATGGCGCGCGCCGTCCACAGGCTGGCCCAGCAGTTCACCACCGCTTGCAGCAGCGCGTCCTCGCCGACCACGTTCAGGTAGGTATCCTGCTGCCCGGCGAAGGACATGTCCGGGAGGTCTTCAGCCGTTGCAGAGGAACGCACCGCCACGGCCGGGCTGCCCATCGCCCGGTAGGTTTGCACGGCAGCTTCTGCAATCCTGGCAGGCACCACTCCGGCCAAAAACAACCCGCGGATCATCGTCGAGACTTGCGCAAGCGCGTCCGGGTCATCCCCGGAAGCCGGCAGCGCAGCCAGGATGCGCATTTCCAGGTTGTTGGCAACGATAAATTCACGGTAGGCGCGCGTGGTCAGGATATACCCACCAGGCACGGGAAAACCCGCCCGGGCCAGCTTGACCAGGTTATAGCCCTTGCCGCCAACGGCGGCCAGGCCAAGCTCCAGTTCAGGCATATATTCTGGGGCAGCATCGATCGAGAGCACGAACGGGATCGCATCACTCATCACGCATCACTCAGGTATTCTGTACTTTAATTGGGATGGAACCATTGTATCAGAAGCGGCCGGAGGCAGGGTCTGTGATATGCTTAAGCCAATGCCTGCGCCTTACATCCCCCTCAACCTGCATTCATACTATTCGCTGTTGGAAGGACTGCCCTCGCCCGCCGAATGGGTGCAAGCAGCCGCTGCGCGCGGCTTGCCCGCGCTGGCGCTCACCGACCACCGTCTGCTGACCGGCGCGGTTGAATTTTACACCGCCTGCCGCAAGACCAGCGTGCAGCCCATTCTGGGCCTTGACCTTGAATTGGACTACCCAGACGGTCCGCGGCGGGTGACATTGCTGGCTGCCGGAGAGCAGGGCTGGCCCAACCTGTGCCGCCTGAGCACTGCGCTGATGCTGCCCGGCGAAGAGAAACCCTCTCTGCCGCTGGGGGTGTTGGATGCGCACTCTGCAGATCTGATCATACTAGCCAACAATCTGGGCGACCCATCCGGGCGGCGTCTGGCCGCGCTGGCCGAATTGTTCCGCGGTCGGCTGTACTGCGCGCTGGCCGCGCCGCCGGGGGGCAGCAAGGCGGAACTGCTGCACCAGGTTGATGAGGCACGCCGCCTGGACCTGCCCTTCACCGCTGCGCCGCCCGCTTATTACCTGCTGCCAGAGCAGGCCGCGCTGCAGCGCACACTGGCCGCAATCCGCTGCAATGTCACCGTGGGCCAGCTGGCCCCGCAAGATACCGCCCCGCCGGGCGCGTGGATGCTCAGCGCGGAGGAAATGCGCCTGCAGTACGGCGGCATTCCTGGCGCGCTGGAAACAACGCTCGAAATTGCAGCGCGCTGCCGGGTGGAACTGCCGCTGGGCCAGCCCTTCTACCCGCGGGTGCCTCTTCCGCCCGGCCTCACACCACAGCAGGCACTGCGCCAGAAGGCCGAGGACGGCGCGCGCCGCCTGTACGGGCGCATCACCCCGGCCGTCCAGCAGCGCCTCGATCATGAGCTAGAAGTGATCGCCGGGCGCGGCTTCGAGCCGGTTTTCCTGATCGTTGAGGAAGTGCTCAACTTCGCCCGCCAAACCGGCACGCCTTACTCCTCGCGCGGCTCGGCAGCCTCATCGCTGGTGGCCCACTGCATCGGCATCACCGGCCCCGACCCGCTGGCGCTGGACCTGTACTTTGAGCGCTTCCTCAACCCGGCGCGCTCCACTCCGCCGGATATTGATACCGACCTGTGCTCGCGCCGCCGCGATGCGGTCATTCAGCACGTCTTTGAAGTATACGGTGCCGATCGCACCGCCATGGTGGGCACCATCAACCGCTTCCGCCCGCGCTCAGCCGTCAGCGACGTGGCCAAAGCCAATGGTCTGCCGCCCTCTGAAGTACGCGCGCTGGCCGAGGCCCTGCCGCATGCCTTCTGGTCGCGCTGCGAGGGGGAAGAGGAAGGCGAACAGCCCTCGCCGTTCGCCGGGCTGGCCGCCGCCCACCCCGACCCGCTGCACCAGCGCATCTTCCAGCAGGCACAGTTGCTGCTCAAGCTGCCGCGCCACCTCTCGGTGCATGCCGGCGGGCTGGTGGTTGGCCCCACTGCGCTCAGCGATCGCGTCCCGCTGATGCGCTCGGGCAGCAAGGGCATCCCCATCACCCAGCTCGACCTGGAATCCGTGGAAGCATTGGGGCTGGTCAAGATTGATTTGCTCGGTATCCGCGGCCTGACCGTGCTGGGCGATGTGGCCGCTGCCCTGCACTCCTGGCAGCGCACGCGCTACGCCGGGCCGCTGGAAGTGCTGGAAGATATTCCATCCGACGATCCCGAAGTGTCAGCGCGGATTGAGCGCGGCGAAACCATCGGATGTTTTCAGATCGAAAGCCCCGGCATGCGCGCCACGCTGCGCGAGATTCACGCCCGCACGCCCCAGGACCTGATGGCCGCGCTGGCACTCTACCGCCCCGGTCCGCTGCAGGGCGGCCTGCGGGACGCCTTTGTGCGCCGCTTCAAGGGTCAGGAAGCCGTCGAACACATCCACCCTGCCCTGGCACCGCTGCTGGCCGACACCTACGGCGTGATTCTCTATCAAGAACAGGTGCTGCGCATCGCTCACCAGTTGGCCGGGCTCTCGCTGGGCGAGGCCGACCTGCTGCGGCGGGCCATGTCGCACTTCGACCCCGGCAAGCAGATGATTACCCTGCGCGAGAAGTTCATCGCTGGCGCGCAGGCGCACTCCGGCGTGCCGCCCGAAACCGGCGCGCGCGTGTGGGAGATGATGGCCGCCTTCGCCGGTTACGGTTTCCCCAAGGCACACGCCGCCTCCTACGCGCAGGTGGCCTGGCGCGGCGCGTGGTGCAAAACGCACTTCCCGGCCGAATTCATGGCGGCCGTGCTGGCCAACTGGGGCGGTTATTACTCGCAGCGCGTCTACCTCAGTGAAGCGCGCCGCCTGGGGTTGAAGGTTCGCCCGCCGCACGTCAACCACGCCGCAGAACAATTCTGCGTATGCTACCCGGGCGGTGAACCGGTCCTCTACATGGGCCTCGACCAGGTGCGCGGCCTGACCCGCCGCACCATCGAGCGCATTCGCCGCCTGCGTCCGTTCACCTCGCTGGAGGATTTTCTCGCGCGCGTTGACCCGCGCCGCCAGGAGGCAGAAGCCCTGGCACGCTGCGGCGCGCTGGAAGGCCTGGGCAGCATCCCGGCGCTGCTGGCGCGCATCACCCCCGGCGGCTGGCGTGCCGGTCAACCAACCCTGTTTGAGCTTCAGGCAGAGGATGCCAACGACTGGAGCGTGGAGCAAAAAGTGGCCGCCCAGCAGGAAATCCTCGGCGTCAGTCTGGAGGCGCACCCGCTGGAATTGCTGGCCGGCAAAATCGCCGCAGCGCATGCCGTTTCCACGCTGGAAGCAGCCGCCCACCCCGGGCAGCGCGTGACTGTGGCCGGGCTGCGCCAGATCAGCCGCCGCAGCCGCACCGCCAAAGGCGAATGGATGCTCTTCCTGACTTTGGAGGACCTGGACGGCCTGCTGGACGTGGTTTTCTTCCCGGATGCCTACCGGCGCAGCCGGGCTGCACTGCAAAACGGAGGGCCGTGGCTGATCAGCGGTACCGTCGAAATGGACGCAGAGCGCGGTGAAGCGCTGCTGCGCGCGGAACGCGCCGCGCCGCTATAATATTATTCGCTTTACTGGTTGTAATCCCGCCCCAGGATGTAGTTTTCCAGGCCCACAATGGTCGACTCATGCTCGCCGATCAGGGCGCGCACCACATCGCCAATCGAGATCATGCCCGCCAGCTTGCCGCCATCCATCACCGGCAGGTGGCGGAAGTGCCCCTGGGTCATGATTTGCATGCATTCAGATGTGGTCATGTCTGGCCGGACAACAATGACATCTTCCGTCATGAAATCAGCAACTGGTTCGTCCAGCAGGCATTGACCTTTCGCAGCAAGCCGCCGGACCACATCGCGTTCAGAAACGATGCCTTCAATCTGCTCGCCTTCGGTCACCAGCAGTGCGCCGATGTTTTTCTCTGCCATCAGCTTGAGAGCTTCCAGGAGGGGGGTACGCGGGCTGCAAGTCCACACCGCTCGGCCTTTGATCTTTAACAGGTCGCTAACGAGGTACATGGCACATCCTTTCTATTGGCTGAATTGGATCTGGTTGGCTGCGACTCATCGCTGTGTAATATGATTATAGAGTATTCTTACCTGAAATAAAATAATCAATTACAACTTTTTCCCACTTGGCAAAGCGATCAGTCTGGCATAAGATGAGGATACCCCATCCATTCAACCTTTCCATTCACAATACGGGTTTTTAACTTTCTCTAACTGGCTTGTGTTTCTCATAAAACCGATGAAAATTTCCCCTCCCGGTTCTGAGCCGCAAATCTCACCTGCTTTGGCAGACCGCCTGGCCCGCCTGGCCCAGCCTCCGCTGCTCACCGCTCTGGCCGCGCTGCTGGCGGTGTTTTACCTGGTGCTGTTTCCCGCCATGCTTGCGGCCTCACCCGCGCTGCAGCAAAACGGCCTGCTGGATACACGCCTGCACTATTCACCTGCCGAGGTCTACCAAATACTGGAAGCCTACGGTCCAGCCGGCCGCGCGCAATACGTGCTCACCACTGCGATGCTGGACTTCACCTTCCCGGTTGTTTACGCTTTGCTGCTGGCGCTGCTGACCGCCCCCCGATTGGTGAATGCCTTTCCCGGCACACCGCGCCTGCACTGGCTGGCGCTGCTGCCCTTCGCTGCACTGCTGTTCGACTGGCTGGAAAACGGCTGCGTGCTCGCACTCCTGCTGAGCTACCCGCAGCGCCTGGACGGGCTGGCCGCCGCGGCAGGAACGTTCACACTATTCAAATGGATTAGCTTTATGCTGGCGGTGTTGATCGCTGCGGGCAGCCTGCTGGTGGCCCGGCTGCGGCGCCAGGCGCAATAAAACCGCCCCGGAGAAGGTTCCCCGGGGCAAGATTGGTCATCGTTGTTCTGCGCGTACGCGCGGATCGGCTTAATCCACGGTCAGGGTCTTGCTCAGGTTGCGCGGAAAGTCAGGGTCGAACCCGCGAGCCACCGCCATATAGTAGGAAAGCAGTTGCAGCGGAATAACCGCCAGCAATGCGGCAATTTCAGGGTTGGACCGCGGGATGGTGATCACGTCGCTGGCGTTGGCCGTCAGGCGCGAATCGGGCTCGCCAATGGCAATGGCCCGGCCGCCGCGGCAGGTGACCTCGTTGATGCCGCTGACGATCAAGGGCACATCCTCCGGCCCGGCTGCAAACAGCACCGGGAAGCCGTCGGTGACGGCCGAAAGCGGCCCGTGCTTGAACTCGGTGGAAAGCATCCCTTCGCAGTGTGCATACGTGATCTCTTTGAGCTTGAGCGCGCCTTCCAGTGCCATCGGGTAAGTCGCGCCGTAACCCAGGCAATAAAGATCATTCCAGGCATTCACGTCCGGCGCCAGCGCCTTCACCTGCGGATCGGTCATCGCAATGGTTTCTTCCATCAAGCCCGGCAGCTTTTCAAACTGATCCAGGTCTTTCCCGCCCAGGCGCGCCGCCAGATACAGGAAGGTGATCACCTGATTGGTGAAGGTCTTGGTGGCGGGTACGCTAATCTCATAGCCGCAGCCCAGCGGCAGCCAGGCCGAGGTGACCCGCGTAAGCGTCGAACCGATCACGTTGGCCAGGCTGAAAGTGGTCATGCCCTTTTCCTGCGCGGCCTGCAGCGCGTTGAGCACGTCCTTGGTCTCGCCAGACTGGCTGACGAAGATGCCAGCATCCTTGGGTCCAATTGCCGGCAGATACTGCGGGATGAATTGCGGCGCCAGCACCGGGATGACCGCTTTCCCGGCCAGTTGAGCAAAGTAAACCGCCCCGGCCAGGCAGGCATGGTAACTGGTGCCGCAGCCAATGAAGTACACCTGGCGCGCATCGCGGATCGTATCCAGGATGCGCGGCACATCGGTGTTGCTTTCCAGCAGGTGCAGCACCTCGCGGGCCACCTCGGGCTGCTCGTGGATCTCCTTCAGCATGAAGTGAGCATAACCGCCCTTCTGCACCGCCGACATTTCTTCGGTGATGGTTTCCGGCGCGCGCTCAATGCGGCTGCCGTCTTTCACCGAATGCAGCTCCACCCGGTCGGCCCACAGCGTGATGATCTCGCCGTCGTTCAGGCGGATCACCTCGCGGGTCAGCGGCAAAATCGAAGGCAGGTCCGAAGATACGCAGGTGAAATCCTCGCCAATGCCCACCACCAGCCCCGAGCCCTTCTTGATGGCGTAGAGCTTATCATCATTAATCCGGCCAATCACGAAGGCATAATCGCCCTGCAGATCGCCGTAGGCCAGGCGGATGGCCTCGATAAAGTCCTTGCCCTGGTTGATGTAGCGTTCCACCGCATGCACGCAGGTTTCGCCGTCGTTCTGCGAGCGAACGGTCAGGCCTTCGGCCATAAACAGCTCGCGCATCTCAACATTGTTGACCACGTTGCCGTTGTGCGCGCCGACAAGGTCGCCATCCGAATCAAGGTGCGGCTGGGCATTGACCTGTGAAGGCGCGCCGAAGGTGGCCCAGCGCAGCTGGGTGATGCCGCGCTGGCCGGTCATTTCAGCAAAGTTGTATTTTGCGGCCACGTCGTCCACCCGGCCGGCGTCCTTGCGCAAGTCAATGCGGCTGCCGCTGATGGTCGCCGCGCCGACCGAATCATACCCGCGGTACGTTAACCGGCGCGCCGCATCGATCAGGATGGGCCCCAGCGTCTGTTCATTCTTCGTCACAATACCAAAAATTCCGCACATGGATCCTCTTTAGGCCTTTTGCATGGATTGAAAATGGGAATGCTTCTGCACCGGGGTATTTTATCCTAATCCCGCCCAAACCACCAATGCCGGCCGCCCAATCGAATTCACCCGGGCAATTTTCAAATGATCCTGAACTCGGGGAATCGGAATTACCCACATCTTCCTGCTGCGAGCAATTGATTGCACTATCAACCGTCAGTCAGGAAACGCTCAACCTCTGATCCGAAGTCCTTGATGATTTTGTCATTACTCCATTGGCGCCCCCGGAGAGGCTCGCCTGTCCTGACGTCAGTCAGGAAACGCTCAACCTCTGATCCAAAGTCCTTGATGATTTTGTCATTACTCCATT
>Ga0208695_1000078_pt1 | contig 136561 bp, 115 predicted proteins | sample AD_UKC111_MetaG_FD_184449 | JGI IMG/M metagenome (GOLD analysis project Ga0208695, IMG submission 184449) | Active sludge microbial communities of municipal wastewater-treating anaerobic digesters from Hong Kong - AD_UKC111_MetaG (SPAdes)... | ecosystem: Engineered > Bioreactor > Anaerobic >... | reverse complement strand
CAAGATTCACCTTCCACTCTGAAGTTATCAGAATTTTGGCTCCCGCTACGTCTTCCTCTCAATATTTTCAAAGAACTTCCCTTTTAGTTTGGGGTTGCAAAATTACATCTTTTTCTTTTACTAATATCTTTCTTATAAAACTTTTTTTGCTCCCCTTTAAAAAGGCTTTTAATGAACGTCTCAGTTTTGAGGGTGCAAAGGTAAAAACATTTTTATTAAATCAACAAGTTTTTATGAAAAAAATTAAAGATTTCTTATACTGAAATGAATATGAAATATTTAGAACTTCAATTTTCTTTGTTTCCTTTTGATAGGTTCTATGGAAGATGATGGTTCAATTTCCTATCAAATTCTGATTTAGTATCATATTCTATTGATAATAAATCGTTTCAAAAGAAATATCGCTTCAGGCTAATGAAATATGAGAATGAAATAGTTTAATGCATGGTCTAATTTTATTTAATTTGTTATTGTTGAATTAATTGAAATATTAAATGGCAAGAGTTTGTGCCTAAGAAATATTTTTTAAAACTTCGAGCAAGAGTTTCCAAAATTTATCTACAGATGGGATATGGATTCTTTCGTCAGGGGAATGTACGTCGCGCAAGGTAGGTCCAAAAGAAACCATATCGAGATAGGGGTATTTATTAAGGAATAATCCACATTCTAGGCCTGCATGAATAGATCTTACTTTTGGTTCGTAACCAAAGAGCTGTTTATAAGCCTCGACGGTTATTTTTACGATTCTGCTCGAAGGGTTTGGCGTCCATCCTGGGTAACCTTCGGAATGGTTTACTTTGAATTTTGCTAAAAGGAATACACTTTCGACCATTGAAGCTACATCGAATTTAGCACTTTCCAAATCGCTTCTTTGGCTTGTGGTAACGGTTAAAGTGTTAGTGTCTGTAATTTTGATGGATGCAAGATTAGTAGATGTTTCGACCATGCCGGGCATACGATGACTCATGCTAATGACCCCGTGCGGGCATGCATATAAGGCATTCAGCAATCGTTGTTGAGACTTTTTGTTGATAATGGCTTCTGGATGGGTTGTGCTTTCCAATAATACGCTGAAATCGGGCTCGGTGTATTTGAGTTCTTCGACCATTTCGGTATAAAAATTTTTGAAGTACTCTAAAAGTGAGCTTTCTGTTTTGAGGGGGACCAAAAAGATGGCTTCTGCTTCACGGGGGATAGCATTACGTAAATTTCCACCGTTGATATAAGCGAGACGGATTTTGTATTTATTAGAGGCATTCCATAAGAAACGATTGAGGATTTTATTGGCATTTCCTCTTCCTTTGTCGATGTCATCTCCAGAATGGCCTCCTTTTAGTCCCGATACTCTTATTTTATAGGGTGTATAGTTGACGGGAATTACTCTTCTTTTAAACTGGAGTTCTGCTGTGGTATCGATACCGCCAGCACAGCCAATGAATAATTCGCCTTCATCTTCTGAGTCGAGGTTAATGAGGATATGTCCTTTTAGAAAGCCTGGTTGTAGAGCTGAAGCTCCTGTTAGTCCAGTTTCTTCATCTACCGTAAATAGGCACTCAATGGGCCCGTGAGGAATTTTATCCGATTCTAAAATAGCCAACTGAACAGCCATGCCTATTCCATCGTCGGCTCCGAGTGTTGTATTTTTCGCCTTTACCCATTCGCCATCAATGTATGGTTGTATGGCATCTTTATCGAAATCATGTAAAGCATCTTGGTTTTTTTCACACACCATGTCCATGTGGCTTTGCAGAATTACTATGGGTTTATCTTCAAAACCCGGGTAAGCTTCTTTTCGAATGAGCAGATTACCTATCTCATCAGTAATGGCTTCAAGATGATGAATTTGTGCAAATTCCAACAAAAAGTTTCGAATTTGCGTTTCTTTTTTAGATGGCCTGGGAATTTTGCATATTTCCTCGAAATAATGCCATACTCTTTGGGGTTGCAACGATGTTAATGATTGATTCATAGATTGTTATTGTGTTATAAATGAGAATGCACCTTCGCTAATAGTTTATAGTTTATACGATTGATGCAAAGAGTCCTTAAATTGCAAAATAGAGTAAAACTAATAAATGAAATATCTTAAACATTCAAATATAGATTATTATATCAAACTCGTTTGAGTTTGGGTGAGCCACAAAATAAAGAAAAATTTTTGGGAGAAAAGAGTGAAAAGATGAAATGGAGCAAGAATTTCAATAGACTATTTTGCAAACTTATTGAAAAATGTATCTAATTTACCTGCTTCTATGGACAAAGATCGCTATGAGAAAAGAAATGTAATTGGAGGTTAAAGTTTTGTTTGGGTAAGGTAATTAGGCAAGGGAAGGAAAGAGATAAAAAAATGCCCCTATGATTAATAGAGGCATTTTTTAGAGTTATTTCAAAAGTTAAGCTCAAAAAATGAATTTAAGAATTAATATCCTTGCCAGATGAGAGAATCTACTCTGTAACCTGGTTCGATCTTATACCAATCGGGATATACTTGTCCATTGCTTTCGGCCCAATCTCCAAAATGTAAGTAAGCTGAAGTAATCTTTTTATATTCAATAACATGGTCGAATTCCTCGGGAATATGCAAAGCCCAAGGTAAATTAAGGGTGGAAGTATAGTATTTGCCGATTTCTGGGTTACTTTTATCATCCGAAGTTCCAAATAAGGAAAAATCAGCAAGAGCAGTTGGTATATAATTTGGCAGGTGAATTTCTGTGTTTCGAATGCCATTTTTTACAATAAATGGATTGAAAGGTGGATTTCCCACTAAAGAAAGACTCACAGGATAAGTAAAGTGCAAATTAAGCGTAACAGTGTCGGAGGTTCCAATATTATTAGTGGGCATGGTATTAAAGAAAGAACCTTGTGCGCGATGTATCAAATCTTCAGGATCTTTGAATACAAAAATAACGGCCTTAGGTTGATTAGCTTCTGTTCCATTAGCATTAAGGGGTATGTATCCGCTAATGCCTACCTGTCCTGCCACCGACTCAATTTGATCAGGTGAAATATTGTCAAGCTGGAAGGCGAAACCGTTGTGATAAGATGCGCCGATAGCTTTTATTGTATATTGTGAAATAATATCAACCGCATTATTATTAGCATCTGTGACTATTATTGTATGGTAAAGAATTACGAGGTCATTGAAGTCGTAATCTCCTTTTGAAGGCCATAAATCTTCGTAAGCAAGACTCCCCCAATTATATAATGATGGATAATAATTATTATAAGCTCTTGAAGGGTCATCAGGATAATCATCATCTTCATCAATTACTCCATCTCCATCCGTATCAATAATTACCGGAGTACATGTGGTTCCCATACAGTTCATTACATACTGGAAATCTTCAACTGTAAAAGAAACAATTTGATTCTGATTGCCAGCCTTTGCATTGGTTCGTTCTGATTGTAATTGATTTGAAAGTGTATAGGTAATAGAGAAACTTCCGGCCATTCCGTTTCCAATGCCCTCGATGCCGTCAATCTTAAATCCTTGGAAAGGCTCATTACCACCAATATTTGGCCCTAAATCAATATTCGTATAAGTCATATTTCCTGAAAGAACTTCAACTTGTACATTAGAATAAGTACCTGGTAAAGCTTCTACCGAATAATGGCCAAGTGCTTTACAGTTGGATCCGCTGCAACCATTATGGGATACTATAAGTACAATAGTATAGGTGTTGTCGCAATTTTGAGTAACAGTTTGAATGGTAGTTGAAAAACCTCCTCCATTCGTTTTTGAAATCTGGCATGAAACTACGGCATAAGAATGAAATCCAGTTAATGTAATCAATAAAACTATCAAAAGTTGCAACTGGAGAATTTTCTTTAGATTTTTCATGTTAATGGTTTTTAGATTTGATTAATTAAATACGTATTGGATTTCATTGTCCTGGAGTTTAAGTTGAATCTTTTGCCCCATATATTGGAGTTGAATTGTGGTGAGAGCCTTAGGAAGGCTCAAATTAATAGAGAAGGGTTCATTGGTATGCAAAAAAACCTTTTGAATTAAATCTCCATTAGGATAAAAAATTTTGCAAGTGCTGTTGGCATAACCCGTTAGGGTGATTTTGTAAGTTTGAGTGGTTTTCCAATCGAAATTTGGGTTGATATTCAACTCGGTAATGGACTTTTGTTGATTGGGATTATCGGGAAGTCTATCTTTTTGGCAGGATACTGCAAAAAGCATCAATCCGACTGCTGTTAAAATTATGAATTTTTTCATTTGAGTAAGGATTTAGACATACAAGCATTTATGACAATAGTCTAAAAATTGTGCCATAATTTATAATTTAATGAATATCATTATTTTATTTGAATTTTCTACATTGGAGAATTCTGTTTTCGAGAAAATTTATAACCTCCTTTTTTTATTTTGGGCTTTTGGAGTTTACAATTGATTACATGAGTAAACATCGCTTAATGATTTATAATCTGAATAAAAGGTATGGGTAATACTTGTGATGGGGTGAATGAAAATTCAATTCGTTTGTTAACTTTGGTATATATGAATAAATATGGTTTTGCTCTTTATTTAACCCATTTTAAGATAAGCATTTTCCCAAATATCAACATTTCCATAATTTTCGATTCTGAATTTATATCAGAGGTTAAGGTCTTACTCAGTTTACTGAACGTGTATTAACCTATTCCTTGTTGTAAGACATAGAAACCTACTATTTATCTAATAACAGAATCCTGGAAAGAAATTAAAATTAAGTAGATTGGTGCATCAGTGCTTCGATTTCGTCAGGGTCGATGGGGATATTTTCCATCAGGTTATAAGATGGATAGCCTATTACGAATGTATTTTCGAGTCTTAGGCCAATACTTTCTTCGGGAATGTAAATGCCTGGTTCGAAAGTGAGTACCATACCTGGAGTAAATACTTCTTCGCGTGAACCCACGTCGTGGACGTCGAGGCCAACGAAATGGCTAACGCCATGCATAAAATACTTGAAGCGTAAGGGTTGTTGTGGGTTTTGATGAGCAAGGTCATTTTCATTGAATAGGCCAAGATTGATCATTTCTTTTTCAGCTAGATGATTGAGTTCGTTATTTACTTGGTTGATATTATTACCGGGTACGAGCAGGCTCAAGGCATGTCGTTGAAGGCGAAGCACGGCCTCATAAACTTGGAGCTGGCGTGGTGTAAATTTGCCATTAACCGGGATGGTTCGCGAACAGTCTGAAGCATAATTTTCGTATTCTGCCCCAAAGTCTAACAGCAATAAATCTCCATCTTCTGTTTTTTGCTCATGAGAATGATAGTGAAGATAGCAAGTATTAATACCCGCAGCAACTATGGGTTGAAATGCATGATTGCATCTATTTTTGGCAAATTCGGATGTAATTTCTGCTTCAACTTCATGCTCTGACAAACCAGGTTTAACGTATTTTAAAACTCTTTGAAATGCATTTCCTGTTATTTGGGAGGCTTTGAGTATACGATCGATTTCTTCGGGTTCCTTGTTTAGACGTAATTTCCAGAGTAAGGGTGACAGACGGTTAAGAGTATTCATTGGAAACATTTCCCTCATCCTCAGGGCAAAACGATGTTCACTTGTCATTATTTGGGGGAAAAATTTGGGGTATTCGTTTTGATCGAGAAATATATTGGGAAATTGCACTAAGAGGTCTTTCAAAGTAGCTTCGAATTCGTTGGTAAATCGAACATTTTCTATGCCTGAGATAGAACAAGCTTCTTCTGATCTCAATTTTCGTCCTTCCCATATTTCAGTGGTTTCGTCGGGACGTAGAATAAAGAGGATTTCTCTCATTTGTTGATCGGGATGTGAAGGGCACAATATCAGCATAGTATTTTCCTGTTCGATTCCCGTTAAATAGTATAAATTGGAATTTTGGCGGTATGGAAAATACTGGTCGCCATTTCGTGGCATTAAATCGTTACTCGTAAGACATGCAACAGCATACGGAGGAAGCAGATTCATCAACTTTTTCCGATTGCGTGAAAATAAATTGGAGTGAATGCCAGATTTGTCGCTCATAATATAAAAGATTAATAGATTTGAAAAATTTTAGAGAGTATAAATTGAGCCATTGAGGCTCATTATCTTCGTTTTATATGATTCATGAAATCTGCTCTTTAAAATTTTTTGAAAATATTTGATAGAGAGAGCTTGTTTTTGCCTGGGGAAAAGTTTTCAAATTTATTTGGTGAAACATTGAATAAAATCGACAGTTAAGTTTCTTTATAAAAAAGATAATTTGTCATGCGAAGATAAAGAAATAAAGATTAGATGGGTGTATTATAAAAACAAACTATTTATTGTACTCATTACTGCTAACCATGAGGAAATTTTCCGGCAGATGGTTCATTTCATGGCAACATTCCTATTATGCTGTTTGTTGCAGCTAAGGTTTTTCCATTAGCTCTTCTTCTTCAACGACATCCTGAGGCTAAAAAAAGAGTACAAGCCATGGTTTGGGAAATGGACCAATTTTGTTCTATCGGTGCATTATTATTCACTAGTTCTCTTCTAATCTAAAAGTAAAGTTTAGGAACACCATGTAAAATTAAGCGCAAGTCTTATTATACCGTATTATATTGTAAAACAAATGAATTCCCATTGCCAAGCACTCAGATTTGTTGAATAAAACTAATATTTTGGTTGAAAATCAGCTTATTGATTGTAGGAAGGCAAAAGAGCGTAATTTTGCAATTTAAAATGATTCTAAATAATGTGTACGCTTGAGGATTTAAAGGAGGGAGAAACTGGGGTTATAGCCAGAGTAAAGGGGAAAGGAGCTTTCAGGCGCAGAATCATGGATATGGGTTTCATTCCGGGTCAAGAAATAACTGTTGTAAGACGTGCTCCATTACAAGACCCTGTTGAATATTCCATTATGGGATATCTTGTTTCGATTAGAAGAAGTGAGGCAAGGTTAATAGAAATTCTCGAGGATGAAAGGATAGAGAGGGAGAATGGACATATCCCACTCACTCAGAAACTTCCTGCCGATCATGTTCAGAACGGATCTCTTAAAAAACAAAGATGGAAAACGATTCAAATAGCTTTAGTAGGCAATCCCAATGCCGGCAAAACAACCATCTTCAATTGTTTATCTGGTTTGAGAGAACGCGTAGGGAATTACAGTGGTGTAACCATTGATGCTAAAACTGCCATCATTTCCTATAAGGATTATAGATTAGAAATTACTGATTTGCCTGGTACCTATTCGTTGAGTTCATATTCACCAGAAGAAGTTTTCGTAAGGAATCATATTTTACAAGAGATGCCAGATGTAATCGTAAATATTGTGGATGCTACCAATCTAGAACGCAATCTCTATCTTACAACTCAGCTTATCGATATGGATATAAGGCTAGTGATGGCTTTAAACATGTATGATGAATTACAGCAACAGGGAAGGAAGATCAATCATCAAATGCTTGGAAATTTGTTGGGTTTCCCGGTTGTACCTACAATTGGGAAAAGTGGAAAAGGCATAAACGAATTGCTTGATATGGTAATTTCGATGTTCGAGGGAAAATATTCATCAGAAAGGCATATACATATCAATTATGGTACTGAGATTGAAAAGAGCATTCGCAATATACAAAGCAATATCAGGATTCCTGGAAATGATTTTCTTAGTAATATTGTTTCGACACGATTCTTGGCAATTAAGCTGCTCGAAGGCGATCAGGAGGAAATATCGAGGATAAGGCAATGTAAGAATTATAAAGAGATTTTAAGTGTAGTTGGAGAAGAGATTAAAAAACTTGAATCTTTAACTGGGGATACAGCCGAGAGCGCAATAACCGATGCAAAGTATGGATTTATTGATGGGGCATTATTGGAGACTACCAGTGGTCAATTGGTTGACAAGAGGAAATTAACGCAAAAATTGGATGCAATATTTACCCACAAGTGGCTGGGATTGCCCATTTTTGCCCTCATTTTATGGCTGATGTTCGAGGCCACCTTTTCTTTGGGGAAATATCCTGAACAATGGATTGGGGATGGGGTTTCATTGCTATCTTCTTGGATAACAGGTTTGATGCAACCAGGCATGTTACGCGATTTGTTAGCTGATGGTATTATAGAAGGTATAGGTGGAGTTATTGTGTTTTTGCCAAATATTGTGCTGCTGTATCTTTTCATTGCCTTGATGGAAGATACGGGATATATGGCACGTGTAGTATTTATTACCGATAAATTAATGCACAAAATTGGATTACATGGGAAATCATTTATCCCTATGATGATGGGATTTGGTTGTTCAGTGCCGGCTATCTTGGCTACTCGAACCATAGAAGACCGCAAAGACCGCTTGGTTACCATGTTAATTATTCCATTTATGTCATGCAGTGCACGCTTACCTCTTTATGTTTTAATCGTCAGTGCTTTTTTCCCTCAACATTCAGGAAGCGTTTTGTTTTTGATGTATGTTATTGGAATGGTTGTGGCAATAGCAACCGCATTTTTACTGAAAAAGTCTGTATTGAAAGGTCAGCAATTGCCTTTTGTTATGGAATTACCACCTTACCGCATACCTACTTATAAAGTTGTATTGTTGCACATGTGGGACAGGGCCGTTCAATATTTGAAAAAAGTGGCGGGAATAATCTTGGTGGCTAGCATAATTATTTGGGCATTAGGTTATTTTCCTGTGCAAACTCAAGCTGAGCAGGCCTATCAACAAAGAAAGCTGGAGTTAGAAAAAATAAGCCTTCAAAATCCTAAGCAAAATGAAGAAATAAAAGATGAGTTGGTGAAATTGAGGAGGAACTATTTACTTGAAAAACAGGAATCATCATATATTGGAAGATTGGGAAAGTTAATTCAGCCAGTGATGTCTCCATTGGGTTTTGATTGGAAGATGTCGGTAAGCATTCTGGCTGGAATTCCGGGAAAGGAAATTGTAGTAAGTACAATGGCTGTTTTATACAATCAATATGAAGTCGAAAGTGGGAATAAAGTCATTTTGACGGAGCAATTACAAAAAGAAGTATATCGTTCAGGACCTAAAGCAGGTCAAGCTGTTTTTTCTCCACTTGTGGCTTTGTCGTTTATGATATTTGTTCTTCTTTATTTTCCATGCTTATCGACTATTGCAGTCATCAAATATGAATCGGGCAGCATCAAATGGGGCATTTTTGCAATAGTGTATACAACATTAGTAGCATGGCTGTTTTCCTTTCTTGTATTTCAGGTCGGGAGTGCCATACTCTAAACAATAGTTGTGCCTTATTCGTATATATCATTTTAAAATAGTATGTCGTTAACTTATAATTATAATATAAGGCTTCACCTCCAAAAATATCATCAAATAAAAACCCCGGCTAAGCCGGGGTGGAAGGGGTTTTAAGCCTTTTTGCTGTTCCTGAGGGATTCTATAGAAACTAACCTATTGTCTATGAGGAAATTTATCATCAAGTATCGTCAACGACACATCAGGATGGAATGGAACAGCGCCCCAAATATAAAACATTTTTTACTATAAAGCAAGAGTTTTAAGAAATACTTTTAAAATATTATACAACTTGCTTAGTTTCAATAAATTACTTTTAAAAAATATTGATTCGCTTAGTTTCTTACTTTATTCTGCTTTCGAAGTATAACCATTTGTTTTTCATTGAATTTTCAAATGGAATTAACGGGAATGCAGAAGGATGTTGGGTTTGACTTCTTTTATTCATTAAGATGATTGAGATAGTTGCAATTGCCGAGCGGTTTAAACCCAAATTACGCATTAGATATTTTGAGAGGTAATTCAAGAGGATAATCCCAAAGACCTCGAAACCATTTTCTTCGTTTTTTAATAAGAGAAATTTTGAGCTTTAAAGTATTTCCAACTTTTTCAAAATAAGCTCCCACTGCAAAAGTTCTATAACGCAAAGTAGAAAGGCTTTTTTGTGTTTTTTCCCTTAGCACAAACAATCTGAAAAGCGACATTAGATTATAAGCAACCATTACAAATATTAAAGCTGCTTCAGTAGCAAAAAAACTTTTGAGATTAAAACTGTCAGCACCAAAATCTTGCTTCAACTCTTTGATTCTGTTTTCGGCATCACCTCTTGCTCTATAGCTTCTCCAAACATCAGGTGCTGATATATCTAAATTCGTTACATAGGCTGAATATCTATAGTTTTTGTATATTTCATCTTCGGGAAATAAGCTTAACTGTTTCCCCGTAGCATTTGGCCTTCGTGCCAATTTTTGTCGAACTATTACAACTCTACGTGGTGTGTCCCAATTTTGAGCTTGATAGATACTGTCGCAAATCTCAATACCTTCATCAAGGGGAATCCAACTCTTTTGTTGGATAACGTGTTGCTGAAACGGACAAGAAAAACGTACAGCAACAATGTATTTTTTAGGCTTACTTTCTAAATAATCCAATATTTCTTTTTGATAAAACCCACTATCTAAGCGTATTAATCCTACTGTTTTATTCCCAAAATTAGACAGGGTATCTTCTAAAAAGGATATAAAGTTATTGGCAGAACTCGCATTACCACTTCGTAACCAAAAATTGGCTACCATGCGTATATCATTAACAAAAGCTATAATAGGGTGATGCGAATTCCTGCCTTTTTTCTTGGGATTGTACCCTTTTTTTGCACCTTCCTGATGCCCATATCGGGTAATTACACTAGAATCTATATCTAAAGTAAAATAATTCAAGTGAATATTTTCAAAAAACCATTTGAACATATGGTGGCTTACTGCTTGATTGGTGCCTTGAGTAAATTTGGAAAAATACCTTTTATAGGCGTCTTGACCAGGTACTGTTTCCCAATCAAAAATCTTAGCTAATACCTTGTCAGACCTTGTAACTTCCGTATGTAAAAACCTATTGGCACCACACCAAATTGATGTAATAAACGATTCTAACAACGTATCTATCTTGTGCCCCCTGTTGGAATTCTGCGTCGGTAAATTTTCACATGATAAGATATGCTCTTTAAAGTGAATTTTATCCAACATTTGTTTCAAAAATACCATTCCGCCCCATGGCGTAATCTCTTTATTGGTAAAGGATAGCTCGAAATTCATATACTAATTTTTTCTAACGCTACGCATTAGGATTTTTCACCTTAAAAGTAATCTTTTTTCTATAGCGTAATTTGGGTTAAAATATGAGTTTGAGCTGTAACATGCAGTAATAATTTATTTATTTTTGAAGCGCAGAATTAATGCTAACAAACATGCGAAAGGTCTATATAATAGCAGGATACATGTTATCCCTTATGATGTTGGTTTGTATGATGAGTGCTGGAAATTTGGAGGCTCAGGTTGTATATGGATTTCATCCTCGAATGTGTTTAGCCAATTATGGAGGATTCGATAGCCAAGAGGAGTATTTATGGGAGAGCGATTCTCAAGCCGTAGAATCGGATTCAAATTATGGGAATGAGGATGAGTTATCACCTCGGTATTATTTTCAATATAAAATAGACAAGAACACAGGGAGACTTATTGAAAATTGTGCTTTGGAAGTGATAAATGTGAAAAATAATGAAGATTTTACCAATGATAGTAATGAAGCAAAGGATGAATTTCCATGTTCTTCTCCTATTACATTGATTCCTAATCCAGCAAAGGATGAAGTAATTATTAAAGGAGGTTGTAATTCAACCGTTTATGTTTTTGATTTTAATGGTCGTCAGGTTTTATTCAGTCGTATTGGGGATATACCGCGCCTTGACATTCGATCGCTTCAAACTGGAATATATAGTTTAAAGGTTGAAGGTGCAGAAGCTATTTATACTTTGCAACTCATTGTTCAGAGATAGTATTTAGGGATTCGGATCGATTTCTTTATTTTCGTAGTGGCGGTAAAAGAAATGTCGTGAATCCCCCCAATTATCCCATCCGATTTCGCAGTGAATGGCAGAGATATCTTGAATAAGATGATCCAAAATTAGTTGTGATTCTTCATTTATATGGGGTTTACCTTCATACAGAAGGTAATCATCTCTATATTTTAAAGGTGTAATGTTGGGCATCATTACGTTAGCTCCAGTTTGTAGTGCAAGGATTTTTCCACGAGGATGGATGGTTTCCATGGCTGTGGTGGCGGCAATATTGATGTCGGGCATGGTAATGCGCAATAAAGCGAGCATTTTGAGGGATAGGTAGAATCTATCGAGGGGTGGTAGAAGTAAATCTTTATATTGATAGAGAGGAGTATTTTTGTGTTCTATATATGGACCCATGCCTATCATGTCGATGTCGAAGTTTTTGAAGAATTCGAGGTCGTTAGCGAGATCATCATTAGTTTGAAAAGGAAGGCCAATCATAACGCCTGTACCCACCTGAAATCCTTCATTTCGTAAATCATCCAGTGCTTGGAGGCGTTTTTCGAAGCTATGGAAAGTATCCATGGGATGAATTTTCTTATATAAATCAGGGTTGGAAGTTTCAATTCGCAGCAAATAGCGATGAGCACCGCATTCGAACCAATAACGGTAAGTTTCACGACTTTGTTCGCCCATCGAAAGTGTAATCCCAATTTTTCCCTGCGAGAGTTGTTTGATTTTTGTGACCAATTGTCCAATGCGACGAGTGTTCTGAGTTGATGATAATTCTCCTCCTTGTATTACCATAGAACCAAAGTGGTGATCGAGAACAAATTGGGCTGCTTCAAGCACTTCATTTTCAGTCAATCTGTAACGTCTGATATTTTTATTGCCCGATCTTACCCCGCAGTATAAACAATTTTTTGTGCAGATATTGGAATATTCGACTAAACCTCTCAGATAAACTTTGTTACCAACAGTGTTCTGCTTCACTTGAGAGGCTTTCTCGAAAATTAACTCTTGTTCTGCTTTATCGACCGATAATAAAGTTACCAATTCATCATGCGAAAAACTTTCTTTTTCGAGTAAATTCTGAATATTTGGCTTGGGGTTCATGTATGATATTTTTGCAAAGATAAATTACAATTCTTAAGGCTTGGATTTGTGCTTTTGATGATGATTTATTAGAATTGCAAAAGAAAAATTCGGCCAAGAATGAAATTTCATCAAGTATTAATTGAAAGATGCTGTTGTGGTTAAGAAAATACAAGGAAGATAAGCCATGAAAATATTGAGTGTAGACAAGATTAAGGAAGCCGATGCTTATACTATAGCACATGAGCCTATAGCGAGTATCGATCTTATGGAAAGGGCGGCGCGGCAATGTTCGCAATGGTTGCTCGAACATTTGAAAAAAGAAATACCTGTAATGATTTTCTGTGGAACTGGAAATAATGGGGGCGATGGTTTAGCAGTGGCACGTCATTTATCAGAGAATGGATTCAAGGTTTCGGTTTATATTCTTAGGCTTGGTAGTCAAGCTTCGCCTGATTTTTTAAGCAATCTCTCTCGTTTAGAGTCGCTTTCTGTGGATTGCAGGGATATTACTTCCTCAGGCGATTTTCCTGAAATTTCTCGTTCTAGTTATATCATTGACGCCTTATTTGGCACAGGCTTGACTAGAAAATTGGAAGGTTTGTCAGCCGAATTGGTATCTTACCTTAACCATTCGGGAGCCATTATTGTATCAATAGATGTACCTTCAGGATTATTCATAGATACTTCATTGAAAGCCGTTTCGGGGATTGCCGTGCAAGCCGATTATACCCTTAGTTTTTTGCCGCCCAAGTTATGCTTCATGATGCCAGAGAACGATATTTATGTGGGAGAATGGCATGTGTTTGATATTGGCCTTCATCCTGAATATTTGCAGCTGGCTGAGACGAATTATTTTTATATCACAAGAGAAGATGTGTCTTTGTGGTTGAGACGCAGACGAAGATTTCAACATAAAGGAGATTTCGGGCATGCCTTATTGATTGCAGGGAGCCAAGGCAAGGCTGGGGCTGCCATAATGGCTGCAAGAGCTTGCGTGCATTCCGGAGTTGGATTATTGACGGTGCATGCGCCAGCCAAAGTTGGCGACGCCTTGCAAATGAATATGAACGAAGCAATGGTTTCGTTCGATGAACACGCTTCGTTTATCACAAATCTCCCTTCGCTGGATACTTACGACGCTATAGGAATTGGACCAGGATTGGGCCTTCACCAACAAACCCAAACTGCCCTCAAATCGCTTTTACAAAATTATCGAGGCCCACTGGTTATGGATGCCGATGCTTTGAATATTTTATCGGATAACAAAACATGGTATTCCTTTCTATCACCTTATACCATACTGACGCCTCATCCCGGAGAATTCGAACGTTTGGTTGGGAAGGCCGATAACGATTTCGAACGTTTGAAACAGGCTAAAGACTTTGCACTAAAATATAATATTTTCCTTGTGTTGAAAGGCGGTGTAACGGTTACGATAAATCCTCTGGGGCAATGTTATTTCAACAGTACGGGCAATCCCGGCATGGCGACGGGTGGGAGTGGAGATGTTTTAACAGGAATAATTTTGAGTTTATTAGCTCAAGGATATAATCTTGGGCAAGCGGCAGTTATGGGAGTATTCCTTCATGGCTTAGCAGGTGATTTGGCTGCTGATGAGCTTTCGCAGGAGTATATGTCGGCTGATGATATTATTCGATTTTTGGCCCCTGCATTTCTCTCTTTTTCGAAAGGGCAAGTTTGATGAGATTTTGTATGCGGGGGTCGCGAAAATCATCAATAAGGAAATCTGCTTCTGGAAATTCTTCGTTAGTGAATGGCGATTTTACCACTACAACCTTACAACCAGCTTTTTTTGCTGCTTCTATGCCTACTCTGGAATCTTCGAAAACAATACAATTTTGAGGTTCTTCTCTTAAACATTCTGCTGCCTTGAGAAATATTTCGGGATGAGGTTTACCGTGAGTGACCATATTGGCATCGATAAGGCAGGGAAAGTATTCGTGAATGTTGAGGGCATCGAGAATCATGTTTACATTTAGTGTTGGAGCCGAAGTGGCCAAAGCTGTAGGGATTTGGGCAATGAAAAGTTGTTTGAGTAAATCACGTAAGCCTTCAACTTCTTTTATATGAGGCCTATACAGGCTACGATATAAGCTCTCTTTCTCTTCTTCGAGTTGATTAACCTCTTCCTGAGATAATTTATGATCGAATAATTTTCGGAAGATATCATCATTTTTACCACCAAACAACGACAAAAGTTCTTCATCGGTGGTTGTTAAATGGTGATACTGGCAAAAGAGTTTCCATGCATTCAGGTGATATTCATGATTTCTCACGATAGTGCCATCCATATCGAAGATAAAGGCAAGAGGAATGCTCAAATTATTCATATTTACTGATGAGAGGTTGATGCGGTTTATAATTGAAAAAATTCAAGGGCATAATGCCTGAGAATTCGATGAAGATACCCTTGCGATTATCGGGAAGTTCTGGATAAAATCCGAGTTTTAGCTGTAAGGTTTTAATAACGAGACTTTCGTTGCGTACCATGGCCCCAATTCCAAAACCCGCAAAGAATTTATTTTTTTCTTTGAGCTGTTGTCTTCCACCAAGATAGGCCATATTGACGTAATCGAAGAATGCCAGTCGAAAGCCATAGAAATAGTAAGGAGTAAAAAGGGTAGAGGAATAAGAAAGGGTTAGTTTTTCATTTCCCGAATAAAAGGCAGTGTCACTGGGATGAGCTATTATAAGATCAAGTTCTTTCACCACGTTGACAGATTCTCCTTCGAGGCGGTTCAAACCTTTGCGATAGTTTAAGGTGGCAAAATGTCGGAGTTTGAAGGGGCCATAAATATACAAGTTAGAAAAGTAGTCGAGGCGCATTCCGCATTGTCCTTGTTCAAATTTACTGTTGCGGTTGTATGACGAAATAAGGAATTTACCCGAAATATATCCGAGACGAGAGAAATATTTTGCCAGGCCTGTAGTGAATCCAATATAAGTACGGTTGTAATATTCATAACTTTCGGGGCCAACCGTCAGTTCAGCAAGAAATCCATACGGAATGTCTTCGGTACGTCCGAATTGGTAGATATAATTCCCTTTGTAATAGGCATTTCTCGATATGGCTATATTGAATAGGATATTCGAGGAGTTAAAGTAGATTTTATTAGAATCGGCCGAAACATAAGGACGCTGGGTATAAAGCCGGCTTTCGAGGCTGGAGCTTATAACCAATTGAGTAGGCTGCCCTTGGCTATGAATATTGAATGCTTTGCCAATCCATAGTGAAGGATTGAAATATTTCAGATGGTCTTGTCGGAAATAGGGGCTAAAGATGTTTTGGATTTTTTCGTGATGGGTAAGGGATAAGCCGCTTGCAAAACGTGTTTGAGTGGTTAGAAAATCTCTGGCAATCTTCAGTCGTATGCTTTCGTGATTGAATTCATTGGTGTAATCGGCTTCGGAATAAAAGAATGTTCCTTTGATGTTTTCTATTCGATAATTAAGGTTTTTCAAAGTTATTGCGGGAGCCTTAGCTGAATTATAACGAATGGTAGAGGAAAGGCGATTGCCATATCCTAAAAAATTTTGGTCGAAAATGCTCAAATCGAATAAAGTAGAGCTGGGAAGATAGATGTCTAAACCAAGAGATAGAGCATCCTTAGCCCATACGATAACATCTACCTTTTCGGCGTCTTTTTCGTCGACAACGGGTCGTATATAAGCTTCAGATAAATAGGGCAAAGAACGCAATAATTGAGCATTCTCGGCCATAACGTAAGGATTGAGTCGTTGCCCTTCTTTAAAAAGTAAATTATTTTTTAAGACGGTTTTTCTCGTTGACCGATGTAAAGAATTTCCTATTCGGCTTAACCGTGCTCTGGTTGGATGGGGTTGGGTTTCGTCGAAAGGTTCATCTATATAAATGATGATATTTTGTATAATTTTATCGGCAAAAAGCATATATTCACTTTCTTCAGACGCTTCGCTGTAGGTTTCATTTTTATTAGTTACAGCTCCTGATTCTGGGAAAAGAAGTTGGTAAGCCAACTTTGTGAAGTCACGCCTTTCGGCCTTTGATTTTATAGAATCATAAAGCACACGTGAGCGAGCATAAGGGTCATTCAAAAAATAAACTTTCGTTATATCATTTCCTATAATAATGGTATCGGTAGAGATCAAAATCAATTTGTTGTCGAACAGAATTTTAGTTCCACAACAAAGCCACAGAGTATCATTACGGATTTGAGAACAGGGTAATTCCTGGCCAAAAATCTGTTTTTCAAATAAAAACAGGATAATGAGGCATACGATAAACTTTTTTTGCGGCACATCTTCAAAGATTACAGAGCAAACGCCAATTTTGAACTTTTATGATAGGAAGGGCAGCAATAATAAACTTCCTATCATGCAAGACCCATATCGTGCTTAATGGCTTCGATTTTTTCGCTCAGAAACAGATTTACCTTTTCGTAGTCTTCGATTTGGTGAAGTGTAGTTTTAGCCCCAAAATAGAATTTAATTTTGGGTTCGGTACCCGAAGGTCTTACAGTAATTTTGCTTCCATCTTCGAGGAAAAATTGGAGCACATCCGATTTAGGCAAGTCAATAGTTGATTTTTCGTGAGTAAGCAGATTGTTTTCGGTTTGCGAAAGATAATCTTTAATTACCGTCACCTTGATGCCGGCAAGTTGTTGAGGGGGATTTTTTCTGTAATTTTCCATCATCTGGCGGATTTCTTCGGCTCCGGCAATTCCTTTTTTAGTGATAGAAAGCAGCGTTTCCTTATAAAATCCATATTCAAGATAAATTTCCTTGAGAAGGCGATAGAGCGATTTGTTTTGATTAGCGGCCCAGGCAGCTGTTTCGGCTATCATGCAACAGGCACTTATGGCATCTTTATCCCTAACGAAATCTCCTGTAAGGAAGCCATAGCTTTCTTCACCACCCGCAATAAATTGCATAGAGCCTTCCAAACGCCTGATTAGATCGGCAATATACTTAAACCCTGTAAGCACATCGAAGCATTTCACTCCTTCTTTTTGTGCGATTACCTTAATAAGTTCTGAGGTTACTATAGTTTTTACGATAAATTCGTTTCCCTTGAATAATCCTTTAGCCTTCCATGCTTTCAAAATGTAATAGATAAGTAGGGAGGCGGTTTGATTTCCGTTAAGGAGCACGAATTCACCTTTTTCGTCTTTTACGGCAATGCCCACGCGGTCGCCATCGGGGTCGGTACCCATAACAAGGTCGGCTCCTGTTTCTCTAGCTTTTTTGATGGCAAGGTCGAGGGCTGCTGGTTCTTCGGGATTGGGGCTATGTACGGTTGGGAAATCACCTGATACTACCATTTGTTCATCAACAGTTATAATTTGTTCGAAACCGAATTCTCGTAAAGCCCAGGGAGCGAGTTTTACACCTGTGCCATGAATAGGGGTATAGACAATTTTGAGATTCTTGTGCTGGGCGATGATCTCTGGATAGAGAGAAAGATTTTTTATGGCGGCTATATAAGCCTTGTCGACGCTTTCGCCAATGGTTTCAATTAATTCAGGATTGCCAGTGAAGTTTACTTCTTGTATACTTTTAATTTTATTGACTTCGGCGATGACATTCTTATCATGAGGGCTTACCAACTGACCTCCATCTTCCCAATAAGCCTTATATCCATTGTATTCTTTGGGATTGTGTGAAGCAGTAATGACAATCCCGCTTTGGCAGCCAAGGAATCTTACGGCAAACGAAAGCTCGGGTGTAGGCCTTAAATCATCGAAGAGGAAAACTTTGATCCCATTGGCCGACAATACGTTGGCCGTTGTTTGGGCAAAAAGGCGCCCATTATTCCTGCAATCATGGGCTATCACTACTTGTATGGGATTCTTGTCAGGGAAGTTCATTTTTAGGTAATTTGCCAAGCCTTGAGTAGCCATACCTACTGTATAGATATTCATACGGTTAGTACCTGGTCCCATAATACCACGTAATCCACCCGTGCCAAATTCCAAATCGGTATAAAAACTTTCGATAAGCTCGGCAGCATCATTATCCATTAGATATTGAACTTGCCGGCGTGTTTGTTCGTCATAAGGAGACATTGTCCATTGACGGGCTGTTTCGAGGATTTTTGGATCTATCTTGTTCATTGTCATTATTTATTTGTTGATTTTTACTTTTTCAACCTCAAATGAATTTGCAAAAACGAAATTATTAACGATTTCATGTGATTTTTGCGTGCCCGAAAATAGTATATATTTTCTCAATATAGAAGCACAAAATTCTTCTGCCCAACAACGACTTTATTTTCTCTGTTTTATTCATCCAAAGAGGTTATACATTTTCTCAAACTCTTGTTCCAATGAGGAATCTCTATATTAAAGCGTTGAGTGGTAAGCGATTTATCGAGGACGCTGTAAAACGGACGTTGTGCAGGTTGAGGATACTGTTCGGTAGAGATGGGATGTATAATACAATTCAAATTGGAATGTTCAACAATACTTATGGCAAAGTCGTACCAACTACAAACGCCCTCATTGGTATAATGTAGAATTTCACATCCGGTGGGAATAATTTGATGTAGAATAATATGAAGAATCAGCTCAGCCAGATCGGCTGCCCAAGTAGGAGAACCAATTTGGTCATATACTACGTTGAGGTCTTGTTTTTGTGAGGCAAGGCGACGAATGGTTTTTACGAAATTATTGCCAAAACGTGAATACAACCATGCCGTCCGAATGATGAATGCTTTGACATTACTTTTCAGGATGGCAATTTCACCTCCTGCTTTTGACATTCCATACCAAGAAATTGGATGAGTAGGGTGAGAAGGAAGGTAAGGCCTATAATTTTTCCCATCAAAAACATAATCGGTTGAAATGTGGATAAGGCAAGTATCGGTTTCACGAGCGCAATGAGCAAGTATTTCAGGGGCATTGGCGTTGATTTTCCATGCAATTTCTTTCTCGCTTTCGGCTTTATCGACGGCAGTATAGGCAGCACAGTTGATGAGGTAATTTGGGTGTAGGCTATGCAAAGCTGTCTTCACAGCTTCGGGTTGGGTAATATCCAATTCGGCTACATCTGTAAAAACGAAAGATAATTTATCTTCACGTTCGGCCATAAGTCTCAATTCATTTCCAAGCTGACCATTGCTACCTGTTACGAGTATCTTGGGTTTCATCTATAGATTTCTGTTTTTGTAGAGGTTTTATTTTTATTTGAAAAGCTTGCGGAAATAGGCTATGGTTAATCTAAGGCCTTCATCAAGAGGCACTTGAGGTTCCCATTTCAATAATTTTTTTGCCAAGGTAATATCGGGTTGGCGTTGTTTAGGATCGTCGGGGGGGAGGGGTTTAAAAACGATTTTAGACTTGCTGTCTGTCAGTTGAATGACTTTTTCGGCCAGTTCGAGAATGGTAAACTCGCTTGGATTTCCAATATTTACGGGACCTGTAATATCGTCAGAAGTTTCCATCATTCGGATAGATGCTTCGATAAGGTCGTCGACATATTGAAAAGAACGTGTTTGAGATCCATCGCCATAGATAGTTATATCTTGGTTATTCAATGCTTGAACTATAAAATTCGAGACCACCCTGCCATCGTTGGGATGCATTTTGGGTCCATAAGTATTAAAAATGCGGATAATTTTTATTCTAACATTGTTTTGATGATGATAATTCATGAACAAGGCTTCTGCGCATCTTTTCCCTTCATCGTAGCAGGCTCTTGGTCCTATGGGATTCACCTTTCCCCAATAGTCTTCAGTTTGAGGATGGACGTCAGGATCGCCATAAACTTCGCTGGTAGAAGCCTGAAGAATTTTGGCTCGGATTCTTTTAGCCAATCCCAACATATTAACAGCTCCCATTACAGATGTTTTTATGGTTTTGATAGGATTGTATTGATAATGAATAGGTGAAGCAGGGCAAGCCAAATTGTAGATTTCATCTGCCTCTATAAAAAAAGGCATGGTAACGTCGTGACGGATGAGCTCAAAATAAGGATTTGACAATAATTCGATGACATTTTCTTTTGAGCCAGTAAAATAATTGTCGAGGCAAATTACTTCATGGCCTATATCTAAGAGTCGCTTGCAGAGATGAGAACCAATGAAACCTGCTCCTCCTGTAACTAATATTTTTTTCTTCATGGAATAGAAATCTAAGATGAAAAGATTGATAAAATTTTGAGTTATTGAAATATGGGACCAAGAATTTTCTATTTTTAAGATGGGATACCTATTCCAAAATAGTCGAAGCCCATTTCTTTCATTTCTTCCTTAGAATAAATATTACGGCCATCGAAAACCACGGGGTGACGCATTAGCTTTTTGATCACATTAAAATTAGGGGATTTAAATTCGGGCCACTCGGTAACGAGTAACAAAGCGTCTGCATCAATGGTAGCTTCGTATGGATCGTTTGAATAGGCTATCTGGTTGCCGAAATATCGTTGGCGGGCTTCATCTATTGCTACAGGATCGTAAGCTTTTACGTTAGCACCAGCCGATAGTAATTGACGGATAAGTGGGATGGAAGGAGCCTCGCGCATATCGTCGGTGTTGGGCTTGAAACTCAACCCCCAAATAGCAATGTTTTTGTCGTTGAGTTGGCCATTGTAGTAAGTGTTTAATTTCTTATAAAGAATTAGTTTTTGATTTTCATTTACTTCTTCTACGGCTTTTAGCACGCTGAGCTGATATCCATATTCGGCAGCCGTATGTATAAGGGCTTTTACATCTTTTGGGAAGCAACTGCCTCCGTAACCAATACCTGGATAAATAAATTTAGTGCCTATTCGGCTGTCGCTACCGATACCTTTGCGGACCATATTGACATCGGCTCCAACGAGTTCACAAAGATTAGCAATGTCGTTCATAAAACTGATTTTAGTAGCAAGCATGGAATTGGCAGCGTATTTGGTCATCTCGGCCGAAGGGATATCCATAAATATGATAGGATGCCCATTCAGTGTGAAGGGTTTGTAAAGTCGTTCAAATATTTCTCGAGCTTTATCTGAATCTATACCTACAACAATGCGGTCGGGTTTAAGAAAATCGTTGATGGCATCCCCTTCTTTTAAGAATTCGGGATTAGAGGCTACATCGAATGGAATGCTTACACCTCTCTTATTAAGTTCGTCTTGAATGGCTTGTCTTACCTTTTCAGCCGTTCCAACAGGCACGGTACTCTTAGTAACAACAAGCACATAATCTTGCATGTAGCGCCCAATTTCGCGAGCCACATTAATAACGTATTGTAAATCGGCACTTCCATCTTCTCCTGGTGGAGTTCCAACTGCAGTAAATATCATGTCGGTGCCGGCGGTGATGACTGATCTTAAATCAGTTGAAAAAAACAACCTTCCTTTCTCAATATTTCGAATAACCATTGGCTCGAGCCCAGGCTCATAAATAGGAATAATTCCTTTCTTTAAATTTTCTATTTTTTTAGAATCTATATCAACGCACGTTACTTCTATGCCTACCTCGGCAAAACATGTGCCCGTAACCAGTCCTACATATCCGCTTCCAACAATCGTAATTTTCATAGAAAAATGAATTAAAGATTATAATTTTTGTTTTGACAAATTTATAAAAAGAGACTATTATGCCTCATAACATTTGGTTTGTTTTGAGAAATAATTTCGAATTTATTAACTGAATGGTTAAATTCGATTGAATAATTTTGATTTGAAATTAGAAATCAAAATCAGTAAATTAATTAGTTATCACCTTAATTTAACTAAAAACTAAAAAATGCAAATCACTCGTACTTTTGATTTACTTGATCATTGGATAGAAAAATATCCGAGGCCAGATGTTTTTGGAACCAAAAGAAATGAGAAATGGGTATATTTTTCTGCAGTAGATTATAAGGAATTTTCTGAGAGTTTGTGTATGGGGCTAATGGCTTTCGGATTCGAGAGAGGAGATAAAATTGCCACCATAACGGCCAATCGACCTGAATGGAATTTTGTGGATATGGGCCTTGCCCTTGGTGGATTTGTGCATGTTCCCATATATCCGACTCTCAATCCTGAAGAGTATTATTATATTCTCGAACATTCTGAAGCAAAGCTGGTTTTTGTTGGTGATAAATCACTCTATGCCAAGATAAAACCCATTGCTGATCATTTACCGCAAATTCAAATGGTAGTCACTTTCAATGAAGTGGAAGGAGCACCTCATTGGATGGAAATTGTGGAGACAGGAAGGAAAATGAGAGGAAAATATGAGGAACAGATGAAGCAATTAAAAAATAGTATTAAGCCAGAGGATTTGGTTACCATTATCTATACTTCGGGGACCACTGGTATGCCAAAAGGGGTTATGCTAAGTCATTGGAACATTATGTCGAATGCCATAGCTACTTCTAAGATTAATCCATTGACACACGAGGACAGAGTTTTAAGTTTTCTGCCTCTTTCGCATATCTATGAGAGGATGATGAATTATAATTTTCAATACTTGGGCATAGGGATTTATTACGCCGAGAATATGGGAACTATTGTGGCAAATTTAAATGAGATTGGGGCCAATGAGTTCAATGCCGTTCCACGGATGCTCGAAAATGTATATGACAAGATTGTTGCTCAGGGGAAAGATTTGAATGGCATCAAAAAGGCGGTATTTTTCTGGGCATTACATTTAGCTGAGCGTTTCGAGTTTAACCATGCTAATGGATGGTTTTATGATTTACAGTTAAAATGGGCCGATAAACTTGTTTTTATAAAATGGAGGGAAGCCTTAGGCGGCCATATCAAGGTAATAGTCTCAGGAGGTTCGTCTTTGCAGGAAAGGTTATGCAGAATATTTTGGGGTGCAGGTTTGCCCATAGTAGAAGGATATGGATTAACAGAAACTTCGCCGGTAATTGCAGTGGGCCATTTTAACTGGCCGGATATTAAATTTGGTACGGTTGGACCTGTGCTGGAAGGTGTGGAAGTAAAAATTGCCGTTGATGGTGAGATTCTTGTGAAAGGACCTAATGTAATGCTTGGTTATTATAAGGATCCGGAATATACGGCTCAGGTTATCGACGAAGAAGGTTTTTTCCATACGGGAGATATTGGAGAACTAGTAGATGGTAAATTTCTGAAAATCACCGATCGCAAAAAGGAAATTTTTAAATTGTCGGCAGGTAAGTATATTGCTCCTCAAGTAATTGAAAACAAATTCAAAGAATCCATTTTTATAGAGGAAATTATGATTATTGGTGAAAACGAGAAGTTTGTTAGTGCCTTTATCGTTCCTAACTTTAATCATTTGCATTTTTGGGCTACTAAGCATAAAATTCATTATCACGACAACAGGGAACTTATAAAGATGAAAGAAGTGTTAGAACGAATAGAAGAAGAGGTTCAGAGAGTTAACAAAACATTAAGCCCTCACGAACATGTGAAACGATTCAGACTAGTGGCCGATCAATGGTCACCACAAACTGGAGAGCAAAGCCCTACATTAAAATTGAGACGTGAAATCATCTATGCCAAATATTCATCTTTGTACGAGGAAATATATGGTCATCCACGGCCATCGCATGGTAAAAATACCGAACCCCAAAAGCCTTCCAAATATGTTTTCAATCTGAATTTGGGACTTAAATTTAAACCTAAAGACAAGAGTGGGGAATGAATGAATTTTAAGATTAATGGAGTATAAAACCTAAAGAGCTTAAAATTCTTCGTATTGGTAGGCTCTGGAGCAATTATCGAGCGACCAGCATTTTTTGATGGGTTTTATAATTAGAGCTATCTCCCATGCTTTTTTATGCCATGGTTTTATATTCGTTTCATTTTTTAGTGCAAAATCTCTGCTCATTTCAAGATCGAGCGAGAGAGTAGTGGTTTTTGGTGTGTAGATTCTGAAACCTGCCGTCAAAGCCAGATGATGTGTATGGTTGTAATATAAACCCATGCGAAATCTATCGGCAATAGTAAAATGCCGCCTGTAAATCAGACTAAAACCTCCATTGTATAGATGTTGTCCTTCATACAGCCATGAAGTTCTGAGAACCATTCCGAGTTTTTGACTTAGGGGTAAAAGATATCCAGCATGGGCATGAATTTCCTTGCCGGGATGAATATCGGGCATAGAAGTACGATAGGACATCGACATTCTGTAGAAGGCTATTCCAATTTCAAAGCGATGTAGCTGATCATCGGTCCAACAGTCCATTTTTTTGATACCCAATAAAATACCAGCATTCACTCCAAAATTTTTATGTGGAGAATGACCTGGCAATAAAGTGTCGTTGCCTTGAAAATAAATTCCAGAAACTGGATAGTAGCCCTCAGAGTTGAACCAGTAAGGCTGAATACCAATTGCAAGGGTGTTTGCATTGCCAAAACCGACTAAAAAATCAAAACTAGCGCCAACTATAGCGTATGGATATTGGGTGGTATCTGTATAACGTCGTTCGCTGAATATGCTGATGCCAATGGATAAAGGATTAGAGCGAGGCACAACAAAACCATAATCCTTTTTAGTGTTTTCGAAATCGAAGCGGTAAAAAGCAGATAAATATAAAGTATTCAATATCAATGAATCGCCATAAGAACGAGATTGATAAAGTCCTTGTCCCCGATATTTTTCTATTCCCATTGCTGTAAAGGCGGGGTTTTCTTGTTGTGGGGTATTCCACCATTGCGTATATGCTGCCGGTTGGCAACACAAAAAGTTATTTGCTTCCAAAATCAAAATAAGAGCCAGTAAAATGGTCTTTTGTCTCATGAGGCATTTAACTTTATGATTTGACAAATGAAGAAATTAAAATTATTAAAAATGGTTAAAACCATTGACAAAATATTATTACATTACCATAGCACACGGTTTAAACCGTGTGCTATGGATATTAACGAATAACAAAACCGTTTCAACAATTAAAAAAAAGGTTATCTCATGCCCCATTCATTCAATAAAATTTGGATTCACGCCATTTGGGCAACCAAAGAAAGAATGCCTTTGATTCATCAAAATGTTGAACAAACGATATATCAATTTATATCAGAACAATTGCGAGAACTAGGTTGTCCGGTAAGAATCATACATGGAATGCCCGACCATATCCATTGTTTATTTTTGCTAAGCCCAGATTTTCCTTTGTCCGGGTAAACAAACCAATTCTCTGTTTAAAAATTCGAAAATATTGTTTTATGACCGGTTTGAGCCCATTTGATGAATTGTAAAAAAAAGCACATAAATTTGGTTTATCAAATGAAAAGTTTTTGTATTTTTGAATCGAAAGATAAGACGCAACATTATAGCGTCTATACATCCAAATATGGAAATAAGGCGCTATAGAGTAGCGTGTATAAACGAATCATAGCACACGGTTTAAACCGTGTGCTATGAATATTAACGAATAACAAAACCGTTTCAACGAATAAAAAAAAGGTTATATCATGCCCCATTCATTCAATAAAATTTGGATTCACGCCATTTGGGCAACCAAAGAAAGAATGCCTTTGATTCATCAAAATGTTGAACAAACGATATATCAATTTATATCAGAACAATTGCGAGAACTAGGTTGCCCGGTAAGAATCATACATGGAATGCCCGACCATATCCATTGTTTATTTTTGCTAAGCCCGGATTTTCCTTTGCCCGGGTAAACAAACCAATTCTCTGTTTTAAAAATTCGAAAATATTGTTTTATGACCGGTTTGAACCCATTTGATGAATTGTAAAAAAAGCACATAAATTTGGTTTATCAAATGAAAAGTCTTTGTATTTTTGAATCGAAAGATAAAACGCAACATTATAGCGTCTAACCATTCAAATTTGGGGAATAGGCGCTATAGAGTAAAGTGTATAAACGAGTTAGCAACAAGTGAAAAAAGCACACTACAAACAAATAGCTAATGATTAAAAAGACACTTATTTTATTACTAATAACCTTATTACTTGCTGATATTGGATATTCATTTCTTCAGCATTATCATACACCTTTTGATGGAGATATGGCTGGAGGGATTGTACCTGCTGAGGATGTAAAACCCATTCTTGAAAGTCCATTTGGAATAAAAATTTTCACAGAGCATACCACATATCCTAATCCGAACAGATTTTTTTGCTATTGGAGTTTTTATAAATATTTCAATAATGTTCCATTATTTCTTCAAAATTTTACAAGCCCGATTAATAGTGCTTACTTATCATGTGCATTAGCCAAGACTATTATTCAGGTTATCATCATATTTTTACTTTCTCTGTTTATTTCAGGAGGTATTTTCAAATTTGATTTTTTAGTAGCGGCAATTTTTATAACGCCATTGTTTCAGACAAATGGATATCGCAGTTATATGGGAATTATAGACCCATCGACTACATATACCTTTTTTTATGCACTTCCTACTATTTTTATTCTAATATATTTTGCTCCCCTATTTTTGAAACATTTTTATGGATTAGAATTAAAAAGATTGAAATACATCAAATATCTATGGATTCCGATAGCCTTGATATCTAGCTTAAGCGGACCATTAAATCCTGGAATATCGTTAGTGGTTAGTCTATTAATTTTCACACATTATTTCACTCAAAATTTAAGTAATTCAGATAATAAAAATGTTTTTTCTAGATTGAAATATGTAATTCAAAATATTCCTAATGACTATTATTACTATTTGATACCTATATCTGTATTTTCTTTGTATTCCTTGTTTCTTGGGAGATTTAATTCTATTGACTTAAGCAATAAAATGCCTTTATCAGTTTTGTATTCAAGATTACCACAAGGGATATATTATTCATTTACTCAAAAATTAGGATTTCCGATTTTGTTTTTGATTTTAACAATCAATACGTTAATCATTCACTATAAATTTAGGACTAAAGAAGGCAAAAAAATTCTGAATACATTTAAATGGATTGGTTTTTTTGCTCTGATGTATATTTTACTATTACCTCTAGGTGGATATCGAGAATATAGACCTTATGTCCTCAGGTATGATACAATCATACCAATAACACTAAGCTTAATGTTTATTTTCGCAAAAACAACCATGTTTATTTTGAGTAAATTTTCAAATAGGAATAAATATTGGTATATACCTTTAGTAGTATTGGTAATATTCGTCTTTACAAATTCGGATGAACCTAAATTTGATAAAAATAGTTGTGAGAGAAATGCTATTTTGCAAATTGCTAGCTCAACAGAACCAATTGTAAAAATTGACGATAATTGTACTGTTTTATCATGGACTATAATTGAGAACCCTCAAGAATCCGAGCTTAAGACCAAGCTGCTTAAAATATGGAGAATAATTGATGATGACAAATTGTTTTATCAAAAATCGCCAGTAACCAACACACAATATAACCAATAAGGGTTTCAGTGGTATGCGAAGGTTTGTAACTCGCCAATGCTTCGACCTTTAGTGTAACTTGACAGGAAATCGCCAGCAATCCCTTACTGGCCATATTGTCGATCGTTATGGGCAAGTTTAAAACAAAAGTCAGTCTGCGAAAGCCAAAGGGCTAACTGGCCATATTGTCAATCTTTTCAGAAGGAATACGATGAGTTTATAAAACTATATGGAATTGAAACCAAATGACAATTTAAAAAACCAAATCAACCAATTAACCATAGCACACGGTTTAAACCGTGTGCTATGAATATTAACGAATAACAAAACCGTTTCAACGATTAAAGAAATGCCAACGCTCAACAGCCACACAAATTACCAACCTACACGAGCCTATACTAAAGCCAATGTTAGTCAAAGAGTGTGTCTGTCCGAACGCACGGCAGACAGTTCAGCAAAATTGATTGATAATGAGATAAAAAGACAAAAATCACTTGTGCTTAACAAGTGGTCTAATTTGTGGGGAGTACTACAAAGAAGGCATGCGAAAAGATCAGAAGAAACTTAATTGTTGTCCCTCGCTTTTTTCGGGCAGATTGGATTTTGTTCTAATGGCGTTTGTTGGCGAAATAGCTGAGAGGAAATGACTTGGTGGGAGGTTCATGTTTTGGTGGAAAATCCTACGAGAGTCGGCATAATTGAGTGAGAGTGTTTTTTTAGCACGAGTCATGCCCACGAAAAGCAGTCGTTTTTCTTCTTCAGTATCAGCTTCTTGATTTTCGAAAAGAGAATAGGGGATGATGCCTTCTTCGCAACCGCTAATAAAAACATGTTCGAATTCAAGGCCTTTAGCAGCATGTAGCGTTAAAAGCTGAACTGCGTTTTCTTTGTGTGCATAAAGTCCTGTAGGTGCATTCAAATCGAGGAAGTCTATAAATCCTTTCACGTCATTTCCGAAATCTCTGGCAATTTCCATGAAAATTTTATGGTCGTCCTTGGCTACGTTCTTCTCTGGAAGATTTTGAACGAAATAATTTTTCAGAAGATTTTCAACATGGCCATTGTTTTTCTTGTTGTTATCGATGATTTTACGCAAGTAAAGTATAATTTCTGCGAGTAGTTCCGAATCGAGTAGATTTCCTGCTTGAGCGGTTTGATAAGGGAGGCCATGATTGTTCAATGCTGTGATGATGGCAGGAAATTGTCGTGTTGTACGGCATAAGATGGCGAATTCGGATAAGGGAGTTTCAGCCTGTGCTTGGGCCACGCCGCTATCATAAGCAAAAAAACGCGTGCCTCCTGTCGTGGCATCAATAGATCGAGCAATAAATTCGGCTTCACTTCTGTCGGTAGCATGTTGCACTATATTTACTTTACCTTTTTCAGGTACGCCTTCGAGGCCATTTTCACTGCCAATGAGTTCGTAAGCGGCCTTTAAGATTTTATCTCCGCAACGATAGCTTTTCCCCATGCGATAAGTGGTTGACTGCGGAAAGTCCTGAAGAAAAGTCTCGAAAATACTTGGATAAGCTCCCCTAAAGCCATAAATACTTTGCAATGGATCTCCGATAACAAAAAGATTGTTATCTTGTGGATGAGTGATGATTTTTAGAAAATCGTATTGAGCTGGATTTACATCCTGAAATTCGTCAACCAAAATAAACCGATAACGATTTTGTATCTGTGAACATATTTGGTCATTTTCTTTCAAAAGATTTAAAGGCAATAATATAAGGTCTTCGTAATCCATCAGCTGATTATTGTGTAGAGAGAATTCGTATTGATTGGCAATTTCTTGAAATACTTCATTGAAGCGAAAATTGAGGGCATGATTTTTAAGGAGAGAGATGTAGTTGGCAATTTTAGCCGAGCTTTGATTTTGTGCTTGGGGAAATGATTGGATGATTTTTATTTTTTCGGCTTCACTAATCAGTCTGAAAGAAGAATAAGGCGGAATTTCGCGCAAAATCTGCAAACCCAAAGCATGAATTGTACTAATGGGGATAGATGATGCTTGTTGATGGAGGGAGGGATGTGACATAAGGCGCTGACGCATTTCTTGAGCTGCTCGTGTAGTAAAAGTAATTGCGAGAATTTTTTCCGAAGGTGCAATATTTTGTGATATCAGGCGGGCGATTCTTTCAGTGAGCACATAGGTTTTTCCGCTTCCAGGGCCTGCAATAACAACAGCTGGTCCTTGGTCATGAGCGATAGCGGCTTTTTGCAACTCATCCGTGATAGGATAAGCAGCTTTCTGTTCAGTTGACGAATCAGGGATTGCTGAATAGAGAACTTTTTGTTCGAGCACTTGATGTATATTGAAACTGAGCAGGGGATAGGTTGTTGGACGGGTTAATGGGCTTTCATCATGAAATAATGAAGATTTTTGGGCATAGTTTTGAGCTTCACCTGGGCGAAAGACTTTAATTACACCATATTCCCCATCATATCCTGGAGTAATCATCACCCGACGCTGTCTTAACCTTTCGACTGCTTCAGCCAGCTCACCACCAGCATGTTCGGCAATCCGAGAACAGGGTATTTGTAAAAGAATTTTTAACTCCGGTCCTAAGATTTTTAGAGTCTGAAAATATTTCTCCATCACTTTTTTAGACGAAGATTTTGTATTGATAATTTCGGCAATGATCTCAGGTAGAGGAATGATGTAATGAAAACGAGGAGAAATAGATTCTTCGTCGGGGAGGGTTTTCGAAGCCAGTTGAAAGACTCTGTCGAGCACACCCGAAGTGAGTTTTTTATGACAAACCGGACAAATTCCTTGATGATAAGCTGCTTCATCTGGTGGCAAAGAAACCTTGCATTTTCTGTGACCTGCAAAATGATATTTTCCTTCTTGTGGGAAAAGGTCGATGGTTTCTGATTGATGACGGGCCATAGCCTCAGTGATGGCATCGAAAGATTTGTCACAGAAGAAGATATTGGCATTTCGGCCGAGACGGTCGGGAGAATGGGCGTCGGAATTAGAAATTAGATGAAAACGATCTAATTTGCCTACTACACGGTTCATGGGTACATCGCTCGAGAGGCCGGTCTCGAGAGTGTGAATATATGGAGTTAGATCTTCGAAACATTCTTCAATGCTATCGAAACCTGAACTTGCGCCAAGAACCGAAAACCAAGGTGTCCAAATATGTGCCGGCACCAATGCGCAACGAGGATTGATATCTAAAACCAAACGAAGCAAGTCATAAGAATCCATTCCTAAAATTGGTCTTCCATCCGAAGTAATGTTAAACCCCAACAGTTTTAGCTTTTGCTGTATGAGGCTCGCCGTCCGAAAATCAGGGATTATCAGTATATTATGAACCTTTCTTACCCTACCTTTCTTTTTATATATATTGCTGATTTCGGTGCTCAGAATAAATAGAGGTTCCTGAGCCTCGGGGATGTTTTCTTCGGCCAGATGGTAAGTTGTTTTTAACCTATACAATCCCGTTTGAGTGGGTTCGAGTTTTTCCTGTAATTCGGACAACCAGCCAGGATGAATGCAATCGCCTGTCCCAATTACATCTACGCCTTTTCGCATGGCCCATAAATGAAGATGCTCCGGCGTTAGTTCTTTACTTGTGGCAAGACTGAAATGAGAATGAATGTGCAAGTCAGCAATAAACGACATTGAAATGGAATTAAATTATGGTTGCGAAGTTAAGCGAAAACAAAAAGGGAGTGGAATCTTAAATTTCTAACAAGTTTATCTTAAATTGGGATGGGTGCGTGGTTAAAGCGGTCCCGGAAACTCAAAGAAACTATCGAATTAAAATCTCCAAAAAAATTCAGTTTCGACTTTTTTTTGCTTAGATAATTATCAAAGCATTTGATAGTTGCGCTGAGATGTTAAAAATAAAATTTTAGCCATTCATTAGAAGGCATTCGGCTTATAGGTGTATAAGTCTGGGCTTCAAAAACGCAGCTGAGCAGTGGAGGTTTATTTTTTATTCTTTTCGATGGTTTTTTTAATCACTTCTTCTTGTAAACTCTGAGGGAGTGGCATATACTGAAAGAATTCCATGGAATAGTTGGCTCTTCCCGAACTAATATTTCTAAGTTGGGTAGCATAGCCGAACATTTCCATCAATGGTACAAGGCCATTGATTTTTTGTGATCCTTTTCGATATCTTCGCATCGATTCGATCTGTCCGCGGCGTTTGTTGAAATCAGTGATAACATTACCTATATAATCATCAGGTGAGTTGATTTCGATTTTCATTATGGGTTCCTTCAGAATGGGAGCTGCTTTTTGAAAAGCTTGTTTAAAACAGATAGAGGCGCAGGTTTGGAAAGCGAAATCGGAAGAATCGACTGGGTGATAGCTTCCATCGAGGAGGGTAACTTTAACATCCTCTATAGGATACCCGGCAATTACACCTTTTTCGAGGGTTTTGCGAATTCCTTTATCTACCGAAGGAATAAATTCGAGAGGTACTACCCCACCCTTAGTTTTATCTACAAATTCATATCCTTTTCCTGGGTTGGGTTCGATACGAAGCACTACATGAGCATACTGGCCTTTACCACCGGTTTGTTTCACGTGTTTATAGGCCTGTTGGGTTTCATGCGTAATGGTTTCCCTATAGGCTACCGAAGGCTCTCCAGTTTGCAACTCTAACCCAAATTCATCTTTTAGTCGATCGAGAATAATCTCGAGTTGGAGTTCGCCCATGCCAGAAATAATGGTTTCTTGAGTTTGGTCATCAAATCGGACAATAAAAGAAGGATCTTCGCTACTTAATTTATAGAGAGCTTCTCCCATTTTTTGCTGATCACTTTGTTTCGAAGGGCTCACTTTCAGTTCGATTACTGGAGGTGGAATAAAAATTGACTCAAGCACTAAGGGATTATCAGGATCGCATAAGGTATCACCTGTTTTAGTAAACTTAAGCCCGATCAATGCAACAATATCGCCTGGCCCAGCCTCAGGAATATCTTCTCGCATCTTGGCATGAATTCGCATAATCCGTCCAATGCGCTCGGGTTTATCTTTTGAAGAATTTAATACCTGCATCCCGGTAGTCAATCTTCCACTAAAAATTCTAATAAATGTTTGTTGACCTACATAAGGATCGTAAATTACCTTGAAAGCAAGAGCAGAAAAAGGATCTTTGGGAGATGGGTAACGCGAGTGGGTTTTTTCAGGATCTAGGCAGTCCATGCCAACAGCGGCACCTATGTCGAGAGGACTAGGCAAGAAATAAATGACAGCATCTAACAATTGTGAAATGCCCTTGTTTTTATAGGCAGCTCCACAAAACACAGGTGTAGCTAATAGATGCAAAGTTGTGTAACGACCAGCCTCAATAATTAATTCTTCAGGTATGGGTTCATCGTCGAGATATTTCTCCAGAATTTCTTCATTGAAATCGGCCAATTTTTCAATCATAAATTGTCGTGCATGTAAAGCTGTTTCTTTGTATTCTGAAGGAATTTCAGCTTCTATGCTTTCGAAGCCCTGAAAATAAAAGGCCTTCATCTTCATTAAATCGATAATTCCATTAAAATTCTCTTCATTGCCTATGGGAATTTGAAACGGAATGGGGTTGGCATCGAGAAATTTGTTCATTTGTGTCACTACGTCTTCGTAATTGGCTCCCTGTCGATCCATTTTATTAATGAAGGCAATTCGTGGTACCTTATAACGGTTAGCCTGATTCCAAACTGTCTCACTCTGTGGCTCTACTCCACCAACGGCACAAAATACTGCAATCATTCCATCCAAAACACGCAGAGACCGTTCTACTTCAACTGTAAAATCAACATGTCCAGGAGTATCTATCAGATTGATGTGATGATCTTTCCAATTGCATGTAATGGCTGCCGAAGCTATGGTTATTCCTCTTTCCTGTTCCTGTTTCATAAAGTCTGTAGTGGCTTCGCCATTGTGTACTTCACCGATTTTACGATTAACACCTGTAAAAAATAGAATTCTTTCCGTAACTGTAGTCTTTCCTGCATCTATATGAGCAGCAATGCCAATATTTCTTAATTTCTGTAATTGCATGTAAAGTGTATGAATAAATAATTGATATACAATGTTTTATTTGATAATGTGACAAAAGGCTGCAAATTTACGAACTTTCTTCGAGCCTAAGACTTATCACGTAATATTGAAATACCCTGAACAGGGTTATTTTGCTTTTCCTAAAAGTCCAGCTTTTGATTCAATTTTTCTCGCTTATTATTGGGAAATTGTGTTTTCTTTAGGCTTGAATTAACCCATAGTGATTCGAAAATTTGTCTAATTTTGGCTAAGTTAATTTTGTGATGGAAAATTCTATCGAACATCTTCGAAATATTGCAAGATCCATACGCATTTGGGTGATAAAAAGTTTAGCTGAGGCCGGCTCGGGTCATTTGGGTGGGTCTCTGGGCTTAGCCGATGTATTTACTATGCTTTATTTCAATGTACTGAAGCATGATTCCCAAAATCCTGCATGGCCTGGTCGCGATCGTTTTATTCTTTCTATTGGGCATGTAGCGCCAGTTTTTTATTCCACTTTAGCGCATGCAGGATATTTCCCACTCGAAGAGTTATTGACACTTAGGAAATTAGGTAGCCGATTGCAAGGGCATCCTGGCAAGGAACATGGTTTGCCGGGGATAGAACTTTCGGCGGGTTCATTGGGACAAGGTTTGAGCGTGAGTGTTGGATTAAGCTTAGGTTTCAGACTCGATGGTTTGGATAATAAAGTTTATTGTCTTTTAGGTGATGGAGAATTACAGGAAGGTTCTGTTTGGGAAGCAGCCATGGCGGCAGGGCATTATCATCTAAATCATCTAATAGCTATTGTAGATAGAAATGGTTTGCAAATAGACGGATCTACCGAAAAAGTAATGCGTTTAGAACCCTTACGTCAAAAGTGGGAAGCCTTTGGCTGGGAGGTTACTGAGTGTGATGGAAACAACATGGAAGAATTGTCTTTTATTTTTGGAAAACTTGCACAAGGGTCATCGAAGCCACAGGTTGTAATTGCCAAAACAGTGATGGGTAAAGGTGTTTCCGCTATTGAAGGAGATTATCGTTGGCATGGGAAAGCACCAACTCGTGCTGAAGCCGAAAGATTTATAGAAGAAATTCTCAATATATGAATCATTTTCAATTAAAAGGATTAAAAGCCACACGAACGGGATTTGGAGAAGGAGTTTTAGAAGGTAGCCGAAAGAATAATAATGTAGTAGTTATTGGCGCAGATATTACTGCCTCGGTAGGTTTAGATGGATTCGCCAAAGCATTTCCCGAGCGTTTTTTTTCGATGGGCATAGCCGAGCAAAATGCCATGGGTGTGGCTGCAGGATTCGCTTTAGAAGGTAAGATCCCTGTATTTGCGACCTATGCTGTGTTTTCAGCATTAAGGGCAGCCGATCAACTCAGGATCTCGGTTTGTTATAATAATTTACATGTTGTTATAGGTGGAGCTCATGCCGGAATAAGCGTTGGGCCTGATGGTGCAACACATCAAGCACTCGAAGATCTTGCTTATGTGCGTGCATTACCTAACATAACTGTTTTTAGTCCGTGCGATGCCACACAAGCTTGTAAAGCTACGCTTTCAGCCTTATTCGAAATCAAAGGTCCCGTTTACATTCGATCTGGCAGAGAAGCCGTACCCGATTTCACCCCTTCTACTTTGGAATTTATCCCTGGCAAAACTCAGGTTTTCAATGAAGGAACTGATCTAAGTATAATAGCTACAGGACATTTGGTTTGGCCAGCCATAGAAGCTTCTAAAATACTTTCCAGCCAAGGAATTTCAGCTCGGGTGATCAACCTGCACACCATTAAGCCGATCGACGAAGAAACTATCATACGAGCGGCCAGAGAAACAGGGTGTATTCTTACAGCAGAAGAACATCAGCTGCATGGTGGTATGGGAAGTGCTGTGGCTGAAGTGGTTGTTAAGAATTATCCTGTACCTATGGAAATGATAGGTATCGATGATTCATTTGGAGAATCTGGACAACCTGACGAACTAATGAAAAAATTCGGACTTACAGCGGAAAATATTGCATTGAATGCAGCTCATTTGTTGAAAAGAAAAAATAATTAATACCACATGAATACATTTATTGTTTTACTTCAAAGTACTATTCCTTCTCTTCTGGTGTTAGCCGTTGCCGTATATTTTTTCCATGCATCCAACGAACAATTTCTGAAAAGATGGAAAGATACAGTGCCTCTATTGAAGGATGACCGAACGGAAAGACTACTAAAATCGTTTATCGAGCGGGAAGAAAAATTACAGCTTTTATCCATTAAAAAAGAAAACCAACGAATTACACTTCCGCTGCGCTTGCAAGCTTATGAGCGTCTTGTGTTGTTTCTGGAGCGTATTTCGCTTTCACGCTTATTGCTGAGGTTAATAGAGCCAGGCATGAATATTCAGAAGCTTCAGAACTCATTAATTCAGAATATTAGGGATGAATTCGAACATAATTTATCGCAGCAAATCTATATTTCTGAAACCTCATGGGAATGGATTAAAAAAGTTGTAGAGGACACCATTCAGCTCATTAATACTTCTGCATCGGCTTTACCAGTAGATTCGCCGGCTTCGGAGCTGGCTACTATTTTATTGGAAACTGAGAATGCTGGCAAGGGACCGCAAATTCATAAGGTGATCGCTCAATTACATGCCGAAGCTCAGTTTCTTCTAACTTGATGAACCAATTTCTATATCACAGCTTTCGTTTTTTCTACCAAACCATTGATATCGATGCCGAGCTATCCAACGATAGATGGCATTAGTAAATGAAACAGGCAGAATTTTTAGGATAGAGAGGATAGAATAAGGGAAGCCCAAATATGTAAAAATTTCGAATACTGCCGAGCTTTCGCTCAACCAATGATTGTGGTGTTTTACCCATACTGAATCGACATGGGAGAGCTGTTGGGGTAGAAGTTGAAAATCCTCATAGTCTTGCAAGGGCAAGGTCGTAAAGATTTTTTTACGGTCATGTTGCCTGATGAATTTGATGACTGAGTTGCATAGTCCACATTTGCCATCATATAGAACGAGTATTTTATTATAAGTATTCAAATGAAAATTTGTTGAAAAATGTAGGTTGAGATGTGAGCGCCGCCACAAAGTGGCGGCGCTCACATCTCAAAAATTATTCTATGATCTGTAACTTCTTTGTCATCACTCCATCCTCCGTACTCAATCTTATCAAATATATTCCAATGGGCCAATCTTTGATATCTAGCTTCATCTTCGAGGTCTCTATCGTGTTCCAATCCCTACTTAACATTTTTTTGCCTTCTATAGAATATATCTCAAGTCTGATAAACCCCTGAAAATGATTGGCATTGACCTTAATAAAATCACGCGTAGGATTAGGATAAATTGAAAAGTTGGTTTCATCTTGTATTTCGCTGGTTCCTGTAACATCTTGCAATGAAATAAAAGCTCCTCCCTCGGCTGGAATCAAATATAATCCAAAAGCTTGACCATTACTGTTGTTCTCAGGATGATAAAATCCGGAAGCTAAGGCTATTACTGCTTTTGCTGTAAATTGTAAAGTATTTAATGGAACCTGATAACTTTTTATTACTTCGTTTTCTGAAATGAGATGCCAACCTTGATCAATTGAATTTACCTCGATGTATGGAGAAAACATCGAATAACTTAATCCCTCAAATAAATTATTCATCGAGAAATCATAAATAGAAAATTCTGGTGCATCCGTACTTCCATGATGAAACAAAACATCTACTTTCGTGTTGTCCAAGGCTATGAGGCGAGCATTTTCGAAAAGATTCATAGAAACAGCAGTTAGAGGATTATAGCCACTCGAACTTGCTATTCCGTCCAGTATGACAATGTAATGTTTCCCCGATTCTAAGCTTTGCGTGAGGCTTGCCAAAGGATTAGATGGCGAAGTGGAAGTCTTATGCAAGACACTAAAAGTTAAATTTTGATTAGCTGGTACTTCAATATATGCTGAAGCTCTATGGAAAGGATGATTATCGAGAAGTAACTGATTATCCATCCAAATATCGAGATACTGAGCTGAAGTATCTGCAATATTATGAATGAATTGGATAAATGCTGTGGTGGGTGGAATATAAGTCGGGAGTTCGAATAATGGACCTCCATCGGGCAAAGCAAGAAACAAACCAAAGCCTGGGCCATTGCTGTTATTTTCAGGATTTACAAAACCAGAAGCACAAAGCGACAAAGCTTTCCCTTGTAAACCAAGTGCCGAAAGTGGCAAAGAGTATGAATACAAAACTTCATTGCCTGGTTTATTTCTAATTTCAAACACATAATCAGCAGTGGTAAGTGACAAATAACCCTCAGAGGCAAAATTCCCATAGGCTAAATCTTCTACTAATAAACCCAGTCCAACTCCGGTTTCGTAAATATCGAAATTAGGCGCATCGGTTGATCCGTGGAATGCTAATAGGTCGGTAGTAGTTGCTGGGTTCGCTTCGGTTCTGGCACTGTCGAAAGTGTAAATTTGAAGAGCAGGACTCGGTGTATATCCTGTTTCACTGATAATGCCAGTGATCATGAGTAAATACTTTTGTTGGTCGTGAAAGGTATAAGTGAGAGACGCCAATGGATTATCAGGTGAAATACTTCCAGCAGGCTGAATTGCAATTACATGACTTTGTTCTGCCAATATTTCACTAAAGGGCAGTGAATATCGGAATGGAAGGGCATTTCCTATTTTTTTATTCCCAATCCATATATCCATACTATCGAGAGCCTGGTCGGCACAAAGATGTATAAATTGTATATATGCCATGGGATCGGGTTTTGGAGGCAACGGCACACCCATGCCTCCACTTGCCGGAACAATATAAAAACCTAAATCTTCTCCATTATTATTCATCCCTGGAACTAAAAATCCCGAAGCCATCAAAATGAGAGCCTGACCAGAATAAGTGGTCAAATCAAACTGCAAGTTAAAATACCGTGTTTGACTGGCTGAATCCTTGATTTCGAGTACATAGTTAGCAGGAGTTAATTCCTTGTAACCATCGAATTGTCCATAAGAAAGATTATCGCATAGCAATCCCAACGAAGTTGTTTCTATAATATCGAGAGCAGGGGCATCGGTCGATCCGTGGAAGAATAATACATCGGTTTGTCCTGTATTGTTAGATGTTTCACGGGCATAATCGATAAACTGTAGCTCGAAAGGTTGCCACGGATAATAACCATTTCCATCTATTGTACCCTGTGCAATAGCTATATATTTTTTCCCCTGCGAAAGCATTACCGCAGTACTATATAAGGCATCTTCAGCACTCGTGGAATTTCCCGGACAAATCTCAATTAAGAGTGGAATTCCCGATGGCCCTTGAATAAATTCAGAAGCTTCCCTGAAGTTAATATTATCAAGTAGCAGGGTTTTATTAACATAAACATCTATGGAATCTAAACTTATATCGGGTGAGTTGTGAATGAACTGTAATCTGGCTTGCCCCCATGTTATGAAAGGGAATAAACAAATACTAAAAACTAGAAGCGATAAAGTTTTCGGGCTTTTCATTATTTTATAATTTTTTAAAGATTGGTCATATTAAAATTTGCTCGTACACATTCTTAAATTCAATCTCTTAAATGTTCTATAGAAGAGTTCGGCTACGAAATTACAACTTTTCGCTTAACCCCAGCGTATTTCCAATTTGACGCAAATTTTTCGGATAGGATGCAGAGAAATTGAGAATAAAAAAATGACCCCTAAAGAGGTCATTCTGTGAATTAAATTGGCATGATGAAATTTTTCGAAATTTTAATTCTGATAATCACGAAGTATTTCCATCAGCTTCTTGCGACTGAAAAATATTCTACTCTTTACAGTACCTATCGAAAGGTTCATTTGTTCTGCAATTTCCTTATACTTATAACCCTTGGTGTGCATTAAGAAAGGGATGCGATGTTCATCGCTGAGGTTTTGAATACTCTTTTGAATCTCTTTAGCACGTAAGGTAGAATCAGGGCGTTCGGCCTCTGCCGTACTTTTTGAATTAAGATGATAAAGATTATCTGTGCTGTCGATAAAAGCATTCTGTCGCATTCCTCGGCGGTAATTGTTGATGAATGTATTCTTCATGATAGTATATGCCCAAGCCTTTAAATTTGTACCTGGATCAAATTTTTCACGATAAGTAATTGCCTTAAGATAGGTATCTTGTACCAAATCGTTGGCGTCATCAACATTGTTAGTCAATGATAAAGCAAAGTTGTTCAAGTTGTCTTTCAAACTTAATAATCGATAATTGAACTCTATAGTAGTCATAATGTGGTGTTTTTTTAATTAGAAATCTTCTAAAGTGTTTAATATTTAATGGCACAAATTTAAACAAGATTTTTGAAACATGTCTATATTTTTGTATATAAATTTTAAGATTTTTCTTTAGAAAAGTCTAATGCACTGATAATCAGTGAATGGATTTTTAAAATTTAACTTTTTTTAACTTTTGCTGCTATTGAGAAGCTAACTGGGGAGGAAATTTAGGCTTCGATTTGATTCGTAAAATCAGTCCTCGATATCTTAAGCACGTTGAATATCAATTATTTCCCTCAATTCATCTATATCTTCATAGATATAAAAATGATTAGGCATATCAAATTGTTTTTGGATGATCTGAGCTCCGCTCAGCAGAACTTTTTTACCTTGCGAAACCTCCGCCAGTTTTTGAATTTGTCTATTTAAATCATTAGAGCAAATACCATTGATAAATTGCGTAACCACGAAACTTATTTCGAATTTTTCGAGCACGGGTTGAATAGTCTCAATAGGAAGGTTAGCACCAAAATAGAGTGTATAATGCCCCCATTTTTTTATCAAATAATGGGTGAATAAAAGACCTATTTCGTGCCATTCGCCTTCGGGAAGAAAAAGAACAAAATGCAATGCATCGGGTTTACGGGGCGAGATGATGGAATCTATGGCTACAATTAATTTTTGACGTATTAAATTGCTGACGAAGTGTTCCTGAGCAGGAGTAATGCTGCCTGATTGCCAGAGTAATCCTACTCGCTCGAAGAAGGGAAAGATCAAATAACGAAAAGTATCTTCGAATCCATTTTTAAGCACCGATTGATTAAATGATTGATGAAAAATTTCTTCATCCATTTCTATCATTGCTATCAGCAAGTTTTCGATCTGACTGTGTGTATCGGCGCAGCGCTGGCTCAATTGCATTACCTTTTCACAAATTTCTTTTTCCGATAGCTTGATGATGTCGGATATTCTATATCCGTGTCGATTAAGAATGGAAATATTGAGGATGCGTTTTAAATCCTCATCATCGTAAGTGCGAATATTTGTCGAAGTACGTTGGGGCTTTAAAACATGATAACGTTTTTCCCATATTCTCAATGTATGAGCTTTAATTCCAGTAAATCCTTCTAAATCTTTAATCGAATAAGATGACATGACCAAACAAAAGAAATGATGTATCAATGCCCCTAGGCAAATTATCATTTAACTTAACAAGTGGATTGAAATTATGTTTAATACAAAATCTTGAAGAATAGGAAAATCGGAAACGTAAATAAGGCAACCCATAGTCTATTAGTCTGATTTTTGGAATGATGCCCAAACGGATTACTTTTGTAATTTTATTCGTTTAGTCATGAAAATTTCGAGCGAAGAAATTATATTACAAACTACGTCTTCTGATGATACAGAATTAAGACGTCTTTTAGAAGATTACCATGATATCAAGTACATGTCGGAGAAAAGACTTTATCCATCGGCCATGCCATCAGAATATGTGTTCAGGATAGAGGCTGGGAGCAATTTAATTGGTGAGGCGAGACTTACTAATATCAAATGGTTGAACCGTAAATCCGAACTCAGTTTAGCTCTTTCTCCGGCTTATTACAGAAAAGGTTATGGAAGTATGGCATTGAAACTTCTCATTCATTTTGCCTTCGACACCATGAATTTTCATCGTTTAGAAGCCGAAATCGTCGAAGAAAATACTGCCTCTTTAACTCTATTTCGTAAAGCAGGTTTTATTATGGAAGGAAGACTTCGTGAGGCAAAATATATCAATGGAAAATATCAGGATATCCTTCGTTATGGACTTCTACGCGAAGAATATAATCCTGAATGGATGGCAAGTTCCGATTCTATACTTTAACCTCTTCGATTTTTTCTAATATCATTCCTTCTATGAATAATATGTACTAATCTTTTACCTTTGTCCTTGATGGATTTTTTAAAACAAAATATCTTATGAAAAACATATTAGGGTTTTTGTTGACAGTTGGAATCTTGATGGCATTGTCGTGCAACAATGAAAAAGATACAGGCCCTCGCCGAATCACACTCCAATCAGATTCAATGATGATGATTTCCGACTCTACTCCTTTTTATATCGGTAAGAATCTTTATTTAGTCATTATGGATTATCCTCCTCCTAAACCTGCATTGACCTTAGGCCAAGAGATTGGATTCATAGAAGAGAGGGTAATACCGGGTTATCAGCATATCGACAGCCTTCGTCGGACAGGGATCCCTATCTTTGGTGGAGTAATGGCCTTAAAACCCGGATGTGCCTTTATTATTCAAGCTAATGATAATTTAGAACTTCAGAAATTCTTGAAAGACAATCCGCTTACCGAGACTGCACAAGTAACTGTAATTCCTCTCGTTTCGTTTGGTGAAAGCTTGTTCCGTCATCAAGAAAAACTACAAAAGTTGAAAGAGAACCAAGCCAAATGAATAAAAATTTAGCTTTATTTATATTCGAAAATGCCTTGAGGGCTTGAAATAATGAGAGATTTCTTTTCAGCTTTTTCAACTCTTCCAACCACTTGTGCTTCAATGTTATATTTTTGAGTTATGCTGATAATCTCAGCACTAATTTCCGAAGGAACATACAATTCCAGTCGATGCCCCATGTTGAATACTTTATACATCTCCCACCATGCTGTCCCTGATTCCTCCTGTATGATGCGAAACACCGGTGGAATATCGAAAAGATTGTCTTTCACTACACGGTTTTTGTCAATAAAATGAAGTATTTTGGCCTGACCACCTCCTGTGCAGTGAATCATACCATGTATGGCAGGTTTAAAGTTGGCTAAAATTTCTTTTACCACTGGAGTATAAGTTCGTGTGGGTGAAAGTAAAAGTTTACCTATATTCATTCCCTCTATTGGGCTGGCTTCGAGTAAAAATCTTTTTCCGCAGTAAGCCAAACTCTCAGTAAGTGAGTGATCGTAACTCTCGGGGTATTTTCTTCTGTAAATCTTATGTAAAACATCATGTCGAGCCGAAGTCAATCCATTGCTCCCTATACCACTATTGTATGTCGATTCGTAGGTAGCTTTCCCGAATGAAGCCAAACCAATAATTATATCTCCGGGCTGAATATTAGCATTGGTAATGATGTCTGAACGCTTTGCCCGAGTGACAATAGTTGAATCAACGATGATTGTCCGCACCAGATCGCCTACATCGGCAGTTTCTCCTCCTGTCGAATAAATGGTAATTCCCATTTCCCTCAGCCATTGAAGCACTTCTTCCGTGCCTTGTATAAGAGCTTGAATTATTTCGCCAGATATAAAATGTGCATTTCGTCCAATAGTTGATGAAACAAGCAAATTATCGCAAACCCCAATACAAAGAAGATCATCCGTATTCATCACAATGGCATCTTGTGCTATCCCCTTCCAAACACTTAAATCTCCTGTTTCTTTCCAATAGATATAAGCTAAGCTGCTTTTAGTCCCGGCGCCGTCGGCATGCATGATGTTGCAAAATAAGGGGTCGCTTCCTAAAAAATCTGGTATTATTTTGCAAAATGCCTTAGGTTCAATGCCTTTATCTATGTTTGCTATGGCGGCATGCACATCCTCCTTGTTCGAAGATACCCCTCTTTGTTGATATCGGCTTGGTTCTGGCATGTTTTATTCGAATATGATTTCTCGAGTTTCTTCATTGATGGTAAAGGCTCCAAAACGTAATAAAACTTCATTGTTCAAAATGAGTTTCTCGTCTTGTTTAGGCTCGACCATTACATCGATATCGTAGATAATTTTTTTGCCAATTCGCAACGATGGAAGTGTTAATACCGCACCTCTCTTAATCTGTCCTTCCGAGATAATTTCTTCTGGATTTCCGTGGAAATCGTTTTTGGAGATAATGTTTTGCTTTAAAAGATCCAAGGCAGCATCCATTGAAATACTAATATACCTTGTACTGGGTTCGTATAAAAATTCAAGAGAATAGGTATCTATTGAGGCTGGAATAAGCATGCGGTTTTTCTTAGCCGAAAGCGTGTAGGTTACACTGTTTTTGGGCGTTGTAGTAATAATTTCGATTTTAGGCGCAACTTGTTGGCCTTGAGGTTTTGGTTTGGGTTTGAAATTTGTTCCTATGATAGTAAACTCTGTTCTTCGATTGAGTTGATGTGCAGCTTCCTTGACTTCGCGGTTGGGAAGGCTGTCGATGAAAGATTCTGTGAGTCGAGTGCCAGCTTTGAAAGTATATCCAGCTTTTGTAATATCCTGAGTTATTACGCGGGGCACGCGTTCACCATAACCCTTAGCAACGAGCCTGTCGGGATCTATGCCACGTCGTACTAAATAATCTACCACAGATTGTGCGCGTTTTTGTGATAAGGTATCATTGTGTTCTTCGGTATCTCTGGCGTCGGTATGAGCCGCCAATTCAATGATTAGGTTCGGGTTTTTCTCGAGTATGGTGATAAGTCCCTGAAGAGAATCCTGATATTGAGGTTTTAAATCCCATTTGCTTAAATCGTAAAGAATTTCGGGTAGTATGATGGGTTTACGAGGGATGGGTTGAAGAATAAAATCGAGTACTAAGTCTTTGCTGCTCTCCAGGCCGGTAGTCGAGATGCTTCCAGTCGTAGTGAAATAACCTTCTTTGCTTACGGTCAATTCAAAATTGCGGTTGGGTTTTACTTGATTCTGGTTGAAGAAATAACGACCACGTTCACTGGTATTGCTTTTATGCTGACTACCATCAGAGACTTTCATTTCGACCAGAGCACCGGTTATGGGTTGTAAAGTGCTTTCGTCCTTCACTATGCCTTCGAGTGTAAAAATAACAGGTTCAACAATAAAACTGTAAATATCATCACCACCTCGGCCTTTTTGGCGGTTCGACGCAAAAAAACCCTCTTCTTCGGCTTCGGGATGAAATACAATACCAAAATCGTCGCTAGTTGAATTCAAAGGGACACCCATATTCACGGGTTGGGTAAAATATTTTCGACCTTCTTCATCGGTTCGAAAATACGCCTTAAAGATGTCAAGCCCTCCAAAACCAACACGTCCATTAGAGGCGAAATATAGAACCGTATCATAGCGCAGAAATGGGAAGAGCTCATCTCCCGCTGTGTTGATGGAATCTCCTAAGTTTATAGGCCTTCCAAAACCATCGGTTTTACGCTTGCGTGTAGCCATCCATAAATCGCGTCCACCCTTACCATTGGGCATGTCAGACGAGAAAAAAATGATTAGTTCATCCGATGATAATGTTGCCTGTCCAATAGAATAGATGCTGTCTACGGCTATATCGACAGGTATGGGTTCTGAAAAATTCTTTCCCGTACGTTTAGAAGAATAAATCCTACAAGTATTGGTTTTTTTGGGCACGGTGGCACAGCGGGTAAAATACATCACGTTGAACCGACTGTTGAAAAATGGATTTCCTTCATTGGCGGCAGTATTAATCACCTCTTCTTCATCTGCCTTTATTACTTTTGTCCATTTACCCTTTGCATCTTTTTTTACGTAATACAAATCCGAAAAGAATTTCTGAGTCCATTCATCTTTTCCTTTTCCTGTAGAACCATTGCGATTGGAAGTAAAAATAATCTCATTGTAACCCGTATTTGCATAGGTAGCCGAAAATTCGTCATATCGAGTGTTGATTTCCTTTTCGTTTTTAATGAGATGGCGAGTAGGGCTTTTGGTAAGCGAATCCGCAAGCTGGCACGATTTTAAGCCAACCAGTCCTCGTTCATCCTCTGGCTGTAACTCTATAAAACGCTGGTAAAAAGGTATAGCTTGTTCATATTTCCCATTATAGCGAAGTATATCGGCTAAATGCAAAAGCAGAAGTGGTTGTTTTTCCTCGTATTTTTGGGTAAGCAATCTTCTGTAAGTGGGCTCTGCCATTCGATAATTGTTCATAATACGATAACATTCAGCCGTTTGGTATAAGATCCGATTGCGTTCATCCTTGTCCTTTTCTTTAGAATAAGCCTTACGGTAATTCTTAAGGGCAGTAGTATACATCATATTGGCAAAGGCCTGATCAGCAGCTTCTACTTTTTTGTTTTTCTGAGCTTCAACAGGGCTTGTGAGGCCAGTTACAAAAACTGCTATCCAAATCAATAATATTATCTTTTTTTTCATCCTATTAAATTCTTTGTGTATATAAAACATCATCCGGCTGGAGGGAATGAATTTTTGTGTTCTTCAGATTGGTTTATTAACTCTTTATTCTCCATATTATTTTGGTTATTATCGTCTTGAATGATTTCGGTCTTTATTTTATTCGATTCTTGTATGACTTCATTTTTTAATTGATCGGAGGCTTTGCGCAATTCATTTATACCTTTTCCGATGGATCGAGCAATGGCAGGAATTTGCTTTGGACCGAACAAGATAAGAGCCACCAGCAAAATCAAAATAAGCTCTCCAGAACTAATATCGAAAATCAGAAAAGGAAGTTGCATAGTTGGTCTCAGTAAAATGCTAAAATAAAATACAAAGCTACTACATACTTAACAAAATGGGAAAAATTTTTCTTATGGATAGATTGGTTGTGTAAAAAACAATAATACCCGCTAACAGTATAGCCAGCGGGTATTATATGGGTTCTAATTATTGTGGCTATTTTTTATTCCACTTGTTTTTCATAGTATCGTAAGCAATGGCACTTGCGTTGAATACAGACGAATAGGTTCCGAAAATTATTCCAAGGATAAGGGCGAATAAGAAACCCCTCAAAGTTTCGCCTCCAAAGATAAACATCATGAGTAGAGTAACCAAAGTAGTTCCAGCCGTATTCATTGTTCGTGCAAGGGTAGAGTTAATAGCTGCATTCATATTCACTTTTAAGTCACGTTTTGGATAAAGTTTATTGTATTCTCGTATTCGGTCGAATATAACCACAGTGTCGTTAATGGAATATCCGATGATAGTTAGAATAGCTGCTATGAATGACTGATCTACTTCCAGATTGAAAGGCAAGATACCATGGAAGATGGAGAATAGTCCAATGATGATGATGGTGTCATGGAAAAGGCTGGTTACGCCTCCTAATCCAAATTGCCATTTTTTAAATCGTGTGGCAATATAAATAAAGATGCCAATCAAGGCAAAAAATACAGCCAGTATTGCATTTCGTCTAAGATCATAGGCTATGGTGGGTCCAACTTTTTGGGAGGTAAGAATTCCAGTGAGTTTACCACTTTGATTGAGGTCGGATGCAAATTGTTCAAAATTTATTTTATTGGCATACAAGCCACTCAGTGCATTATATATTTTTCTATTGATCAATGAATCGACCTCAATTCCTTCTTCATTAATCATATACTTAGTTGTGATCTTCACCTGATTGTTTGGGCCAAATGTCTTTACTTCAGGTGTTTCGCCAAATTCATTAGTAAGGCGTTCTCTTACTTCAGGTACATCTACATTTCGGTCGAAGCGAACTATGTAGGTACGTCCCCCTGTAAAATCTACACCATAATTTAATCCCTTGAAAATGAAAGAGCCTATGGCTAACACGATTAGAGCAATAGAGAATATATAGGCATATTTTCTTATACCAATAAAATCAAAATGTGCTTTGGTAAGGAAACCTCGCGTAATTTTATTATCGAACTGAAGTTTATATCCTTTATTGGCCCACCAATCCATAATTACTCTGGATATCAAGATAGCCGTAAAGAGAGAAGATATAATACCAATGATAAGAGTAGTAGCAAATCCTTGGACTGGACCTGAACCGAAGATAAAAAGAATGATGCCTGTTAGCAAGGTTGTAACGTTTCCGTCGATAATAGCGGAGTATGAATTTTTATAACCATCTGCAATTGCCAGTCGCAAGCCTTTTCCAGCTCTTACTTCTTCGAGAATTCTTTCATAGATGATAACGTTGGCATCGACGGCCATACCCATTGTAAGTACTATACCAGCAATACCAGGTAAGGTGAGTACGGCACCAAATGAAGCAAGTACACCAAAGATGAAGAAAAGATTTAAACACAATGCTAGATTGGCAATCAAGCCGCCTCTGTTATAATAAAAGAACATATATAACAAAACGATTAAAAAGGCAGCGATGAAAGATTTTACACTGGCATTAATGGCTTCTCTTCCGAGTGAGGGGCCTACGACTTCTTCTTGTACGATGCGGGCAGGGGCAGGTAGTCGGCCCGATTGTAAGATGTTGGCCAGGTCTTTGGCTTCTTCTACTGTCATTCCACCACCCGATATAGAAGATCTTCCACCCGAAATCTCCGACTGAACTACTGGATACGAATAAACATATCCATCCAGCACGATGGCTACTTGTCGGCCTATATTTTCGGCCGTAATCCTTTTCCATTCGGCAGCTCCCTCTCGGTTCATCGACATACTAACTTCAACGCCTCCCGTAGTAGGATTGACGTCTTGTCGAGCATCTACAACCACGTCTCCTCCTAACGGAGCCTGACCATCAGGCCTTGTCACTTTAATAGCTACCAAATCGAGAATGCCCGGCCGTTGGGGATCAGGTTTCACCGTCCAGTATAAACGCATATTCGAAGGAAAAACATCTTTAACTTTTTTTAGCATGGCGTTTATACGGGCAGTATCTTTAATGGCAGCACTTCCTACACGAGCAGTATTTGCAGGACGGTACTGATTGTTTTCATCTGGATAATAGGAAGGAATTAGATAGGCATATAAGGGATGTTCTTTGGCATATTCTTCGAATGAAGTTTGTTTTGTTTCTTGGAGTTTGGCACTATCGGCCAGTCTAGCCAGCAATCCCGTATCAGATTTATTGGTAGGTAGCGTATCAGATTTATCAGTTGGCTTTCCTTCGGCAGAGGTTAGAGTGTCTTCCGTTGAAATTAATCCTTCTTCTTTATAAATCGTTAAAAGCCGTTTATCGGCTTCATCGAAAAATTGATAAACCTCATCGAAATTATAAGTAGGCCAGAATTCCAAGCGAGCACTTCCCTGCAATAATTTTCTAACTCGGTCCGGGTCTTTTATGCCTGGCAATTCGATGAGGATGCGCCCAGTTGTCTGCAGCTTTTGAATATTGGGTTGAGCTACACCAAAACGGTCGATACGTGTACGTAGAATATTGAAGGTTCGGTCAACAGCACCTGCTGTCTCCTGTTTCAATACTTGCATGACCTCTTCGTTGGTGGAATTAAACTTTACTTTGTCTTTCAGCTCCATTGTGGCAAAAATGGCAGCAAGGCTTCCGTTGGGATCCAATTCCCTGAAGGATTCATAAAATAAATCTAAAAAATCGGCATTGCTGTTTTTTTGTTTTTCTCGAGCCAAACGTAAGGCCTCATTAAATGTAGTGTCGGTACTGTAATTAGATAAGGCTTTTAAGATGTCGGGAACAGACACCTCCATAGTAACATTCATCCCACCTTTAAGGTCGAGGCCAAGGTTGAGTTCGCGTTCCTTAACTTCCTTGTAAGTATATTTTCTAAGTCCGATGTTGTAAACCACCTGGTCGGCAATGGAATCGAAGAAAAAATTTTCTCTAGCCTTTACAACTGAATCATAGACAAGAAGTTCACGAAATTTATCATCTTTAGCTATTTGTTTGGCTATAGTACGTGCTTTTGGGCTGGTGGCATATTTTTCCCCCTTCGATTCTACATACCTCGATACAAAGGTAAATGAGAGTTGAAACAAGCAAACCAACACAAAAAGAATTGCGAAAAACTTTACAACCCCTTTATTCTGCATTCTTTCTATAGATTTATAGTTAATAATTTTTTTCGAAGGCGCAAAATTAGAAGATTATTTCATTACTCCCAATTTTAAATCATTCAAAAAGTTGAAGTGTCACAAATATTATATTGATGCATCACTTTATTGAAATCCATTTGATAACATCGGCCCAAGTTATTTTCTTTCCATAGAGTAATATGCCTGTACGATAGATTTTTCCCGCAATCCATGTGCAGATAATGAAAGTAGCAACGAGTAATATGATGGATAGAATCAATTGCCAAACTGGTACACCAAAAGGTATTCTCATCATCATGCTTACAGGAGAAGTAAACGGAATGATAGAAAGCCACACTGCCAGCTGACTTTGTGGATTATTAATGACAAATCCCGATAAGATGATGGTAATTAATAAGGGTATGGTAACCGGTAGCATAAATTGCTGAGTATCGGCTTCGTTGTCGACGGCTGCCCCAATGGCAGCAAATAAAGCCGAATACAACAAATAACCCCCTAAAAAGAAAATGATGAACGTCAATAAAACCAGAGGAATATTTACGGATTGAATTCCCTCGAAGGCTTGTGTAAAAACATTGGGATCCATGGTTATTTCTTCATTCATATTTATCGATTGAGCTGAAGATGCTGGAGCAGTAGCTGTAAAATTTTCTATTTGTGCAACATTTTGTTTGAATGTGGGATGAGCTATCTGAAATCCAAAAATAATAGCAGCCGTAAATACAATCCATAAAACAAATTGGGTAATGCCGACTAGCCCAACCCCTATGATCTTTCCCATCATCAGTTGAAAGGGCTTTATCGAGGTAACGATAACTTCGACTATACGATTGGCCTTTTCTTCGATTACACCCCGCATCACCTGCGAGCTGAACATAAAAATCAGCATATAGATAATGAGCCCAGAAAGTAAACCTAAAGCCAGACTGATTTCCTCAGATGATTTGACTTCTAAACCGTCTTTGTCAATTTTTATTGAGTTAATAATTATACTTGTCTTAATGGAGGTCAAAATCTCGGGGTCAATATTTTTGGCCTTCAGTTTCAAGGCTTCGACCTGCTTACGTAGATTTTCCCTTACTACGGTTTTAATGTCCATACCGGTTTGAGAAGTAGAATATAAAATAGCCGTTACCGGTACATTTAACTCCGTGCGAGGGATATAAACCAACGCATCATCACCCGAAGCTATCAGCCCTTTTTTGGCAGTTTCCAAATCGGTGAAGATGGGAATAAAACGAATATGCTCATCAGATTGGAATTGATCGAAAAACAATCCCGTTTCATCGAGAATCTCTACGGTCTTCATCCCTTGGCTTAAAGTTGAGACATAGATGGGAACTATCCAAAGCGCAGCTATCAGAATAGGTCCAAGAATGGTCATAATGACGAAAGTTTTTTTCTTGACTCTCGTCATGTATTCTCGCTCGATGATGAGGGATATTTTGCTCATATACTATAGTCAGATTTGGTTTTCCGATAAAGAACCATTTTGAATGGTAGAAACAAAAATATCGTGCATAGAAGGAAGAAGCTCATGAAAACCAACAATAGGCATATAGGGCAATAATGATTTCAGCAGATCATTATGGCCTAAATTGGTATCCAGTTTAAAATAATGTTTATACATGGATGTATTGCTTTCAGTATTTTTGTAATGAATGCCTTGGGGCAAAAGGGGTATAATAGAATTTATGTCGTGTTGAGGAGATTCGATTTCAAATAGATTTTGACTGAATTGGCTTTTAATTTCGTTTACTCTACCACTGAGAACTACTTTCGATTGATGAATCAAGGCGATATTATCGCATAATTGTTCCACCGATTCCATGTTATGAGTCGAAAAAATGATGCTTGCGCCCTCGTCTTTGAGTCTTAAAATCTCATTTTTAACAAGATCAACGTTGATAGGGTCGAAACCACTAAAAGGTTCGTCAAAAATCAAAAGTTCTGGCCGATGAAGTATGGTGATAATAAATTGAATCTTTTGTTGCATGCCTTTGGAGAGCTCTTCTACTTTTTTATCCCACCAGTTTTGTATGTCGAATTTCTTGAACCAATATTTGAGTCGAGATACGGCTTCGTGTTGAGGAACTCCTTTTAGTCTAGCCAAGTAGATGGCTTGTTCGCCGGCTTTCATCTTTTTATATAAGCCTCTTTCTTCGGGAAGGTAGCCTATTTTGTCGGTGTGTTGGGGTTTCAATGCCTCTCCATTAAATAATACTGTTCCGTGGTCAGGAGCAATAATTTGATTAATGATGCGGATGAAAGTGGTTTTACCAGCGCCGTTAGGGCCTAATAGACCAAAGATACTTCCTTTAGGGACTGAGATGCTGATATGATCGAGAGCCACAAAATTGCCGTATCGTTTAGAAATTTCCTCTGTGCGAATTAAATCCATGAAGTGCAATGCTTAAGCGTTCTAAGAGTTTTTAAGAATTGAAGAATTCACGCATACGTGTAAAAAAAGTTTTTTCTTTTTTATCGGGCTGGGGTTTAAAATTTTCGGAGAATCGAAGTTTTTCTATCATTTCGCGCTCAGATGACGTAAGATTTTTAGGAATCCAAATATTAGTCGTAACTAATAGGTCGCCTCTTTTGTAAGAGTTTACATCTGGCAATCCTTTCCCTTTAAGTCTAAGGATTTTTCCTGCTTGGGTTCCGGGTTCAATTTTTATTCGAGCTTTTCCTTCGAGGGTAGGTACTTCGGCTGTAGTGCCTAATATTGCGTCGGATATACTGATGCATAATTCATATAGAAGATGGTTACCTTCTCGTTGAAAATCGGGATGGGGTAATTCTTCGACTACGATAAGGAGATCGCCTGCAGGCCCTCCCTTCGGCCCAGCATTACCTCTTCCGTTGAGGCTTAGGGTCATTCCGTCGGCAACTCCAGCTGGAATATCCACTTCAATAATTTCTTCCCCTTTTACTATGCCATCGCCATAACATTGGGGGCATTTATCGGTAATAATGCGTCCCTCACCTCCGCACTGTGGGCAAGTAGACGTAGTCTGCATACGGCCAAGAAAAGTATTCGTGGTTTGAATAATTTGGCCTGTACCCCTGCAGGTTGGACATACATGAGGAGAACTACCAGCTCTTGCACCCGTGCCATTACAAGCTTGACACTTGATGTATTTATTAACCTTTAGTTTTTTGTGAGTTCCCTTGGCAATTTCTTCCAGCGTAAGAGCAACTTTTACGCGCAAATTGCTTCCACGGCTTCCTGTTTTTCGGCTGCGCGTACGTGAGCTTCCGCCAAATCCGCCAAACCCTCCAAAACCGCCAAACGATTCGAAAATATCGCCAAAATTCGAGAAAATATCTTCCATCGTCATGCCATGGCCACTAAAGCCCCCGCCTGCAGCTCCGCCAACACCTTCGTGTCCAAACTGATCGTATCTCTTCCGTTTTTCAGGATCACTCAAAATCTCATAGGCTTCGGCAGCTTCCTTGAATTTTTCTTCTGCATCCTTATCACCCGGATTACGGTCGGGATGAAATTTCATCGCCTTCTGCCTGTATGCTTTCTTTATTTCTTCCTCAGTAGCATTGCGCGGAACTTCTAAAACTTCATAATAATCTCTTTTGGCCATAAATTATATACCTTCCTTTCGTTCAATTTTTTAACTGCCAACGATTACCTTGGCAAAACGTATAACCTTGTCGTGTAGCATGTAACCTTTCTCGATGACTTCCACTACCTTCCCTTTCATTTCTTCATTGGGAGCAGGGATAGTTGTCAAGGCTTCATGATAATCCGTATTAAATGACTCACCTACCTTATCAATAGGATTCAATCCTTCTTTTTCGAGTATTCGATAAAATTTATTATAAATTAATTCTATACCATCATGATAGGGTTTTAATACCTCATTATCACCTTGGTTCAACGAATCTAAAGCCCGTTCGAAATCGTCGAGCACGGGCAATAATTTGACAATTAAGCTAGTGTTGGCACTTTTGGTGAGTTCTAGGCGCTCACGTGCATTGCGTTTCTTAAAATTATCGAATTCAGAAAATAATCTCAAAAATTTATCCTTCCATTCGGAAATCTCTTCTTGTAATTTCTTATTTCCTTTTTCCAATTCTTTCACTTTGGCCTCCGATTCAATTAATTCAGGCATATCGGCTAAAGGCATACTGTTTTTATTTCTACGTTTTCTCCTTGTATTCTTAACGTCATAAGCTTGATTAGCTGTTTCATTCGAGGTAGTAGCTTTAGGTTGCTGGCTGTTTTCCTCGAGATGATCACTCTTTATATTTTCATTTTCTATGGGTTCTCCTGAATCTTGGGGTTGCATATTGTTTGTATCGAACATAACTTACCTTATTTTTTACACTTTATTAGACATTGAAATTTAAAGTAAATCCCTACGGTTATGAAAAATAACCGCAAACTTTTAGCAAAAATAATGCCTTGGAATAGAGGAAGTCAAAATGGCAGCATAAGTAAGGATTAGATGCGTTCAATGTCAGCTCCGAGTGCTTTTAAGCGAGTATCGAAGTTTTCGTATCCTCTGTCAATTTGCTCTATATTTTCGATGATACTTTCGCCCTTGGCGGAGAGTGCTGCAATAAGTAGAGCAACTCCGGCGCGTATATCGGGGGAACTCATTCGAATTCCACGAAGACGGTACTGCCAATCGAGTCCAATCACAGTAGCACGGTGAGGGTCACAAAGAATAATACGGGCACCCATATCGATGAGGCTATCTACAAAAAATAAACGACTCTCGAACATTTTTTGATGAATGAGAACACTGCCTTTAGCCTGAGTAGCTACCACCAGAGCAATGCTGATTAAATCGGGAGTGAAACCCGGCCAGGGAGCATCCGCAATGCTCATAATAGAACCATCCCGAAATGATTCGATTTCGTAATGTTGTAAAGCTGGCACTATGATGTCGTTTCCCTGGGGATAAGTTTCTATCCCGAGACGACTGAAAATTTCTGGTATAATTCCTAAGGATTGATAATCGGTATTTTTTATAATCAACTGTGATTGCGTCATGGCAGCGAGGCCAATAAAACTTCCTACCTCAATCATATCGGGCATCAAGGTATGAGAGGTGCCTCCTAATTGTTCTACTCCTTCTATTGTGAGTAAGTTAGAACCTATTCCACTTATCCGAGCTCCCATTCGGTTGAGCATTTTGCAAAGCTGAACTATATAAGGTTCGCAGGCTGCATTAAAAAGTGTGGTAGTTCCTGCTGCCAGTGTAGCTGCCATGACAATATTAGCCGTTCCAGTTACAGAGGCTTCATCGAGCAAAATATAAGTCCCTTCAAGTTTTTTGGCTTCTAAGGCAAAAAGATGGCTTTCAGCATCTTCAATAATCTTTGCTCCAAGTTTTTGCAAACCATAGAAATGCGTATCTACTCGGCGGCGTCCGATTTTATCGCCTCCAGGCTTTTGCGGAAAAGCCATGCCATAACGAGCTAGTAATGGCCCAACTATCATCATAGAACCCCTTAAGGCTTTTGCTTTTTGACGATATTCATTGGATTGCATATAGTCGAGATGAATATCCATAGAACGAAAACTCCATGAATTTTCATCGATTTTGGATACTTTCGTTCCAAGCCCTTCGAGCAACTCTATAAGTCGCAATACATCGAGAATATTGGGTACATTATGAATTATTACTTCTTCTGAAGTAAGCAATGTAGCACAAATCACTTGAAGAGCCTCATTTTTAGCTCCTTGCGGGGTAATTTCTCCCCTTAGTGTTTTGCCACCTACAATTCTATAAGCTTGTTGGACTTTATAATCCATCGTTCTATTTGCGTTTTTTCCTTTTTTTATTCTGAGGTTTGGCGGCAGGTTGTAACTTTTGCTGTTGTTTAATCAATTGCAATAGTTCATTGGTTGAAGCCAGTTTTACTCCTTCCGTATCGATTTTCCCACCAGAAAGTTCTTTTAGCTGTTCAAGAATTACATCATCGGTAACATTATCTCTATTCCAGGTCAAATAAGCCATTTTCATGCTGTTCCCAATCACTCTTACCATATCTTTTAGATCGGGATGATCTGGGCCAAGTGAACTTACAAACTCGATCATTTTTTGTATATTCCGACCATAGTGACGATAATTAATCTTATTATCCGAATAGGGAATAGGTTGAGGTTTTAGTTCAACTTGTTCTTTCGAAGGCAAAGGATAAGGAGCATCAACATCTAATTTAAAATCAGAAATTATGTGCAGATGATCCCATAGTTTCCGTTTGTAATCAGTAAAATCTTTCTGCTCGGGAGTTATCTGTTCCATACACTTCACTAAGGCATAAGCCGCTCGTGTGCGTTCTTCTCTATCAGGAATCTGTATGATGTATTCCACCATTTTTTGAATATTGCGGCCATATTCGGCCATTTTTAGCGACCCCCTGGTTGTATTGTATTCCATGATTATGTATGATTCAACAAAAGTTCAAAAGGAATGATGTTGTTGGTATAAAATTGAATTTTTTAGGTGAAAAATTCCAGTTCCAAAGAAATCAGTCAAAGTGATTTTGAGATCATTAAATGATTTTCAATTTTGCAAATTTAAGCAAAAGATGTTTTTGTCCGATGCCTGGGAAAAACACGGTGGCCATCTTGTTAGCTCCTTCACCTTCGAGCTTAAGCACTTTTCCTTGTCCGAAACGTTCGTGCTGTACCATCATACCAGCCTGAAGCGAGTGTAGCAATTCTTCTACATCGGGACTTAAGCGATCATTTGCATCGGCTGGGGAGATTTTCTTTAGTTTTGAGGTGTCAGTTGATTTGGAATATATAAGTTTAGGCGATTTTATGGGGTTAACAGTTTGATTCCAAGAAACTTTTTTAGTGCCCGAATCTATGAATTCTTCGTCTATTTCGTCGAGGAAACGGCTTGGTTCGCAATAGTTGAGGTTGCCATGATGATAGCGCGTTTGAGCATAAGTGAGGAAAAGCTTTTTTTGTGCTCTTGTTATAGCTACATAAAATAAACGTCGTTCTTCCTCCAGTTCTGTACGAGAGCCTAATGATTGAATATTGGGGAAGAGGTTTTCTTCAAGACCAGCCACAAAAACATAAGGGAACTCTAATCCTTTGGCAGCATGAATTGTCATGAGCGAGACCTTGGGAACTTCGTCGTCTTTGTCGTCGGCATCAGTTAAAAGGGCAATTTGTTGTAAAAACAAGTCAAGTGAGCGAATACCAGTTTGTTCATCTAGGTCGATATTGGGAATAAACTCGTCGTTTTGAGAAAAATCGTTAATGGCATTGAGTAATTCTTCTATATTATCGAGTCGGGCAATGCCTTCAGGGGATTTATCCTCGTCGAGCTCTTTCAGAATGCCCGAAGCATGAGCAATTTGACGAGCCAATTCATACGCATTATGATTTTTTACCTGATAATGGAATTTTTTTATCATGGCAACGAAATCGCTCAATTTTTCAATGATGGTGTTTCTGAATTGCAAACCATAGTTCAAAGGATTGGAAATGACTTCCCAAAGGGGAGCATTATTTTCGATACTGCAAACTATGGCCTTATCCAAGGTGCTTTCTCCTATTCCTCTCGAAGGATAATTGATGACCCTGCGAAGAGCATCTTCGTCATTCGGATTAACTACCAGACGAAAATAAGCCAAGAGATCTTTAATTTCTTTTCTTTTATAAAACGACAGTCCACCATAAATTCTGTAAGGAATATTCAATCTGCGTAAGGCTTCTTCTATGGCTCGGGATTGGGCATTGGTTCGATATAAAACAGCAAATGCATCTTCTTCGAGCTGATAGTTCATCTTAAGCTCAAATATTGTATCGGCTATTTGCTGGCCTTCTTCATTATCGCTGCTCGCCCTGAGTATTTTTATTTTTTCGCCTTCCTCATTATCTGTCCATACTTTTTTATAAATCTGCTCTCTGTTGTTGGCAATCACCTTATTGGCGGCTTCTACAATAATTTTTGTGGAGCGATAATTTTGTTCGAGTTTATAGATTTTGTAATCGGGATAATCATTTTTAAAGTTGAGGATATTCTGGATGTTGGCGCCACGAAAGGAATAAATGCTTTGAGCGTCGTCGCCTACTACGCAAATATTCTCAAAACGTGCGGCCAATTGTTTGATGATGACATACTGCGAAAAGTTGGTGTCTTGATATTCATCTACCAGAATATATCTGAAACGGTTTTGATATTTGAATAGAACCTCAGGAAAAGTTTGAAGTATGCGGTTCATATTGAAAAGAAGGTCGTCGAAATCCATGGCTTGAGAGCGAAATAGCCTATCTTGATAAATTTTATAAAGAAGGCCGGTTTCAGGACGATTGGCTTCGCGGTCGACTGCCTGAATATCGGTAGAGTCAAGATAATCCTGGACGGAGATCAAACTGGATTTGGCGGCCGAAATACGTGAAAGAACCCATGAAGGCGTATAAACCTTTGGATCGAGGTTCATTTCCTTTATGATAGATTTCATCAGACGTTTGGAATCTTCGGCATCATAAATGGCAAAAGCCGGTGGATATCCCAGCAGATGGCCTTCTACACGAAGAATACGCGCAAATACAGAATGAAAAGTTCCCATCCATACATTGGCAGCTTCACGATTGCCCACTAGTTGAAGCATACGTTCTTTCATCTCTCGTGCTGCCTTGTTAGTAAAAGTTAAAGCTAAAATGTGAAAAGGATCTATGCCTTGTTGTATCATATAGGCAATACGATATGTCAAGACCCTCGTCTTGCCTGAGCCTGCCCCTGCAATGACCATTACCGGCCCTTCGATGTTTTGCACAGCTTCTCGCTGAACTTCATTAAGTTGTAATAAGATATCGTTCTCCACCTAAATATTTTTTCCTTTATGCAAAATTAGACCTTTTGTCACTTGCTAAGATAAAATCTTTGATTATAATTGGGTAAATATCATATCTCAGCATTATCAAGATTGTATTCAATGCAGATGCTTTAAAATTATTGGCTTTTCGAAAAATGACAACTCGGGATTTATTGAGTTGTATTCTTATTAGTTACTATAGTTTAGAGATGCCAAGAAGTTTACAACATATATTTTTTTTGAGAATATCAAAATATAATTCGAGGAAAAAGAAACATGGGGAAAAGCTAAAATAATGAAATAATTTCCCTTAAGCGTTATTATTCTTCAGGAGGGATATGGAGATCGGAAGCTGATTGAATTCCTGAAGATACTTCTGGAATGATACCCATTTTTACATATAGAGGATGGAGTAGTTGGCGGAGTACGGGTAATTTTTGCCAGAAAATAACAGCGCCTATGATGCAACAGATGCCGCCAAAGCCGATAGTAAATGCTACTCCAATTATATCGGCCAAACCACCAGCTAAAAGGCTTCCAAAAGGAGCAGTGCCCATATAGGCCATTGTATAAAAGCTCATCACCCTCCCTCGTTTGTCGTCATCAGAAAGAGTTTGCAGCAAGGTGTTGCTCGAAGCCATTTGCAGCATCATCCCCAAACCAATGAAAATCATTAAAAAAATTGAAAATTCGAATCGTCGCGAAAAGGAAAAAATAAGAAGACTCAAGCCAAATAAAGCAGCAGAATAAGCGATTAGTTTGCCTAAACCCAATACATTTTTTTTCGAAGCCAAATATAGAGCTCCACATAATGCGCCTAATCCTGAGGCTCCCATTAAAAAACCAAAGGTATGTGAACCTCCATGTAAAATTTCTTTGGCAAAGACTGGCATAAGTACGGTGTAAGGCATTCCCATCAGACTTACAAGAGCTAACAATAATATAATATATTTTAATGTCTTATGGCCAAAAGTATAAGTGAATCCTTCTTTTAGTTCATTGAATACATGAGATGAATTTCTTGGTTGTAATTTTTTAGGAATTCTCATCATTAAAAGTGAAGTAACCACAGGAATGTAACTGACGGCATTGATAAGGAAACAAATTCCCTCACCAGTAAATGCAATCAAAACCCCAGCAATAGAGGGTCCTAATAGTCGAGCTGCATTTACCATGGATGAATTCAAGGCAATAGCATTGGGCAAATCTTCTTTTTTGTCGATGATTTCGATGAAAAAGGATTGACGTACAGGAGTGTCGAATGCGTTAATACATCCCAACAAGATGTTTAAAATGAGAATAAGCCCAACATTAATTTGGCCTGATAAAACAAGAAAAGCCAAGATAAATGCCTGAAGCATGGCAAAAACTTGTGTAGCAATTAATAATTGATAACGGTTTAAACGGTCGGTAAGAACACCTGCAAAAGGTGCAATAAAAAACATGGGAATTTGACCCGCAAAGCCTATTAATCCTAGTAAAAAAGCCGATTTTGTGAGATCATATACCAACCATGGCAATGCAATGCGTTGAATCCAAGTTCCAATAAGAGAAATGCTTTGACCTATAAAAAATAAACGAAAATTTCTATAATGTAACGAACGGAAAATATCCTTTAAAATGCCTTCATTCAGACCTGCTCCAATTGATAATTTTAATGACTTCATGATATTGGATTATAAAACCTCTCATTGTAAAAATTCGAGAAGTTTAGACTTATAAAAACAAAAAAGAATTAAAGCTAAATAATAAAAATGAAAAACTTTATTACTTATTTTGTTTGAGCATATTTTGAATATCGTCATTATGCCCGTACAGAACGAGGGTGTCACCTTCCATGATAATGGAGTCGGCTTTGGCAACGCCCTGAATCTGGGGTTTAGTAACACGTCTGAATATGCCTAAAATATTTTTTTCTTTTACATTCTTCATAATGGTCAATACGATGACATTGTAATTTTTACTAAAACCAATTTGTTCTATGGTTTTTCCCGAAAAGCTTTTAGGAGCTCTCACTTCAATTATGCTGTATTTATCGGTTAATTCGAAAGAATCTATGATACCTTCAACCGATAGCTTTTTGGCCCAGTGCTCGGCTGCTTCCTCCTCTGGTCTAACAATTTCAGATATTTCCATCGCTTCTAAAATAGTTGAATGAATTGGAGAAACTGCCCGGCTTATCAATCGTGGAACACCCGCTTTTTTCAATAAAGCCGTAGTAAGCAAATTGGCACCTTCATCTTCTCCTATAGTCACAATTACTACATCTGTATTTTTTAAAGGCAGGCTATTAACGGCTTCTTGATATTTGCAATCCAGACAAAATGCCATAGCAATTTTGTCTTTGATCTCGTCCACTTTCTCCATTTGCTTATCTACACCTAATACTTCATGACCCATTTCTGTAAGTTTTAAAGCTAGTGAAATGCCAAAATTTCCTAATCCAATAATGATGAATTTCATGATTTCAGACAATTAATTGATTAATATACTTTCTGAAGGATAACGTCCCACCCATGTTGTCGACTTTTTGAATAATGCAATTAAAATAGTTAACATATTAACTCTGCCAATAAACATGGTAAATATTAAAACCATTTTACTTGCTCCGCATAAATGAGGAGTAATACCAGTACTAAGTCCTACAGTGCCAAAGGCCGAAATACATTCGAAGGCAATATTTAAAATTCCTTTATCGGGTTCAAAAATCGATAAAAAAGATATGGAAAGAAAAATAACGAATATAGATAGAATAATGACGGCAAAAGCTCGATGAATAGAAACAGATGAAATTTCTCGTTTAAACACTTCCATTCTTTGTTTCCCCCTGGCTATACTTAAAATATTTAACCAAGCAACTGCAAGAGAACTTGTCTTAATCCCTCCTCCCGTCGAAGCAGGAGAAGCTCCAATCCACATTAACAACATGACCAAAAGAATTGTGGCAATATTTAAAGCGGAAGTATCAACTACATTAAAACCTGCTGTACGGGGAGTTACGGCACTAAAAAAAGAAACAATCAATTTCCCACCAAAATTATGCTCATTTAATGTATTATAATATTCTAAAATAAAAAATAAGGCAGTACCTAATAAAAGCAACCAAAAGGTGGTAATTAAAACAATTCTTGAATTTACATTAATAATTCTGGGAGAGCTTCTAACTCGTTTTTTCTTTATAAACCTTAAAAAGAAGAATTTTATTTTTTGGCCAGTATATTTTAATAAGTTGAAAAGGATTGGAAAACCGATACCTCCAAAAATAATTAATAATGCCATTATTATTTGCAATGAATAATTAAATCGGAATGATGTATCGTATAAGTTGTTGGTTAAAGTACTGAATCCAGCATTACAAAAGGCTGAAATAGAATGAAATATAGAAAAGAAGATATGATCAGATTGAAATTGGAAAAGAGACTGATCGATACTTTCATAAATTAAAAAAGCGCCAAAAGCTTCTATGGCAAAGGTAATTAATATGATCCTTTTTAAAGTGCTAAATACTTCGGCTACTTTCTCAGAATTCGTCATTTCGTGCAATATAATCTGGTTTTCATAACTCGAACTGCCAGTAAAAAAATAACTAAAATAACTGGCAAAAGTCATTATTCCTAAACCCCCTATCTGTATCAATAAAATGATAATTATTTGACCAAACTCTGTAAAATAAGTGGCTGTATCCTGAACAATGAGCCCCGTCACACAAACCGCGCTAGTGGAGGTGAACATAGCATCGACAAAACTGATGCCCGAGTAGGTAGCATTGGGCAACATCAGTAAAAATCCACCTATAATGATGATGATTAAAAAACTAAAAATAAATAATTGCGCAGGATTGATTACTGTTCGTTTAAAATTGATATTTAAAGCTGAAAATTCCCTCGAAAATACCAAAAATATAGCAAAATATAACCAAAATGAATTTTGGAGAAAAACAGGTAATACAATGGAAGTAATACCTGTATATTCTATGATCATACATAGATATATTATCAGTAGTAAGAAATCAAAAGGCCAAGTTTTCAACCTCGGCCGAGTATGCTTTAAAATATATCGCCCCAACAATGAGAAGCATCCGGCTATTATTGTTACAAGATAAATAAAATACAAATATTCGAGCTCATTGGTTTGTTGTTGATAGCCTATATCGTAAATAAATACAAGTATAGATATGAGGCTAATCCAAAATGGAACTCGTAAAAGTTTCCTGAAACTGTTGCCTATTTTATATTTTCGCGATCTAAGCGTATGATTCACTTCTACTAATTCTTTTTATATTTGCCTTTATAGGAAACATGAGGTTCTATTCTTTCTTAACGATTATTTTCTCCCACCGCAAAATTACAAAGTTTCCTTTTGCAATCTTTTAGAGTTAAATATTGGCGTACACCGAATTTGGAATGATGCTTTTTTCACCAAAACTCCTGAAAATGTGCATGATAAGCCCCTATATTCATTTCATTGTTTAGAAATTCTTTACTCGAGACATTAAGTAATGCTGCTTCGATCTTATACACTTTTAACAATATTCGTTCGAAATAGCATCCGGTTCTATTAAAAGGATTCAAGAAGGGTTGATAATTACAAACTGAGAAAGCTGTTTAAGAAGTTGTTTAAAATAGGTTATTCGGCAATAAAACGATTATCGCCGGCCTCTTCCAGTCTGTTTTCAAATCTATTATAGTGATAATAAGTGGATGGTGTCGATTTGCTGGTTTTGAAAATATACTCATTGAGTAAATAATCATAGGTATAAGAAGCATATTTACGACCAAGCGCTTCTGCCATGTTATAGACCTTTTCGAGTGTAAGAGGTTGAACTTTACGATAATGAACCACCTGATTCTTGTCTTTTTCTATCCCAAATCCACTTTCACTAATTTCATCGCTGATGTAGTTTTCGGCATATAATTGTTGTTCTTTTCTCTCTTGATTTAATTTATTGATAGAAAACCATGCATGCAAGGAAATGGCCTCAATATCTATATCTTTCTGATAAATAGCAGGATAAATAAATTGCTCATCAGTTGTCTTAATGTAAAATTCACGTAGTTCGATATTATCCATTTTAACTACCCATGAATCTTTTGCCGGAGGGCAGTTGATTGAATCGGGGCCATCGAGACAAACTCTAACCCCCAATGCCCTTAATTCTTCCATATAAGAATTGACAAATCGAGTAAGAAAGGCCGAATCGGAAATGTTTTTTAAAAAATTACTCATTTCGAATTTGATGCTATCACGCTGGTATTGAGTATATCCCGATAAATCAATAGTGGGATAACGTTTTTGATTCACTTTATCTAAATATCCAGCAGGTATTAAATATACAACCGCTTGTGTTGATGATTGAGTTACGTATTGCTTTGCTAACTCTTTATATGGACTGCATCCTGTAATAGTAAGTACTGCTACCAGAATCCAAATAGCTTTCGAAAGATTTTTCATAGGATTATTTCTATTTAGTTGATTTTGATTATTCTCTTAAAGTCTGAAAGTTGGCATTTGGTTGTGGGTAAATATGCAAAAAATTTGCCAAAGATTGATAGGATGGTGGCTAGTGTTTGGTGGTTGAAGGGTTAGTTATGGATGATACGATACGTAACATTTAGCTTTAACATTTTTATAACCAAAAGCACCTCCTTATACAATAGAATTTTTTATTTACGCCACTTCAATTTATTACATCGGAAAGGTTCCAGGCTTGAATGTGTTATCCATTCCTTTGAAGGAAAACGTATCTCGTCCATCGTTACGACGTATTTGTCGTAATTATCTTTTATGGCTTCTAATGGACCATATTCACGTGCAATCACCCTTTCGTCGGTGAGCATATAGCAGCACTGGATATAAATCATTTCGTCCCCTCTTCTGGCTATAAAATCGATTTCCTTGCCCCTGAAAGTGCCGACATAAACCATATATCCCTTTCTTTTCAATTCCAGAAAAAGCAGATTTTCCAATTTATACCCTACTCCATGATCGAATTCAGGGTAAAGATAATTTTTAAAACACAAATCGCTCATATAATATTTATAAATGTCCGACAATACTTCTTTCCCTTTGATGTTGAAACGTTCTATACTTTATGAATTAAAAAAAATTGTTCGAGATAGGAAATATAGTTTGACAAGGTATCGTAACTTGTTTTTCGTTTTCTCGATCCAAAGTAATTCAGGATGTTTGTGATGGAAATCAGGTTTGAAGCATTATTTACCAGATAAATAAACACATCCTCCAGCAGTTTGGCATCTTTAATGGTATAATGCCAGATGATATCGCGCAATAAAATGGTGTCTTTTAGGGCCGAAATATAATTGCGTCTTGTTTCTTCGTTAGGGAGCACAAATAATTCGGGTAAAGCGCCCGATTCCATATATTCTGCATAACTCGGTCGGGATTTTTGTTTTTTGGTAATTCCTAAATATTCGGCATAACTGAAAGGAAAAATCTCAAATTTGACATAACGACCTGATAATAATGTTGCCAATTCCCCTGATAACATCTCGGAATTAGAACCCGTAATAAAAATTTCGCAAGGTTCTGAAAAATCCTGAGAATGAGAATTAACAAAATGTTCCCACCCTTTTATCATTTGTATTTCATCGATAAAAAGATAAAATTTCCCTTTGGGTTTCAAACTCGCCTTATAGGCATTTACCGTCTCCTACAATTCTGTGTAGGTGGTTAAAAAATCAAACTCAATAAATTCCTTATTGATATAAAAGATGTTTTTGGCAGGGATACCGATACTTATCAGTTGTGAAGCGATTTGCCTAAGGATATAACTTTTGCCCACGCGCCGTTATCCAACCAATACTTTTGAATCTGTTTTATGAATCTGCATGCAAAGTTTGGGACATTGGTTTAATTGTTTTTCTATTCTCTTGGCGGCCGATGCTTTTTCTAATTTATCAATTGATTGTTTTTCATTCGAAATTATGTGTATAGGCTCTTTTAAACTACCAATATTTAAGTTTTTCGTGTGCATGCCTTAATGATGTAGAATATTGATATTCTATTTATTAGGCTGTAATTTCTATCATTTTCTTATAAAAGTTCGAAGAAATGGCCTTTCAATTGGGGGAAAAAACTTAACTTTATGGCGAATTCGGCTTTGAATAGAGAATATTGATGAAATTTTCGTTCGAACTTTTTCTATTAGCAGCATCTATATTGCTTTTTCTCAGTATTATTGTCGGCAAAACAGGATATCGTTTTGGCATTCCTGCTTTATTGTTGTTTCTATTAGTGGGTATTTTCGCAGGTAGCGACGGATTAGGTATTGAATTCCATTCACCTCGGCAGGCCCAATATATCGGTATTATAGCTTTAAACATCATTCTTTTTTCGGGTGGTATGGATACCAGGATTTCCGAAATAAAACCTGTGATTTTTCAAGGCGTCATCTTGTCCGTAGCTGGGGTTTTTTTTACGGCACTCATTACGGGTATATTTATCTATTGGTTGACAAACAGTGTAATAAAAACTGTCACCTTTTCCTTTATCGAGTCTTTACTTTTGGCGAGCATTATGTCGTCAACCGATTCTGCATCTGTTTTCTCAATCTTACGTTCAAAAGGATTGACGGTGAAGCAAAATCTCAGGCCTTTGCTCGAATTAGAAAGTGGCAGTAATGATCCCATGGCTTATATGCTGATGATTGCCTGTATTCAGTTGTTGCAATCTTCTGGAGTAAAAACGGGAGTTATAGTGCTTACTTTTTTTCAACAACTGATCATTGGAGCTTTAGTGGGAATAGTTGTGGGTAAACTAGTTGTTTATCTTATCAATCATATTCATTTGGATTACGAAGGTTTGTATTCGGTGTTATTTTTGGCTGTTTTATTTTTCTTGTTTGGCTTATCATCTGTTTTGGGAGGCAATGGTTATCTGGCAGTTTATATAGCTGGACTTTTAATTGGTAATAGGCGTTTTGAATATAAGCGCAGTATATTGAAATTTTTTGACGGATTAACCTGGTTGTTTCAAATTATCATGTTTTTGACGTTGGGATTATTGGTCAATCCACATGAGCTTTTACCAATTGCAGGGATTGGAATTTTGATCGGTTTGTTCATGATTTTCGTTTCGCGTCCAGTTTCGGTGTTTGCCTTATTATGGCCGTTTAAAAAAATTACTTTTCGAGGCAAGCTGTTTGTGTCGTGGGTGGGATTGCGTGGTGCAGTTCCTATCATTTTTGCAACTTATCCATGGATTAGTGGTGTGCGACAAGCCGAAATCATGTTTAACATTGTCTTTTTCATAACCATTTTATCTTTGGTTTTACAAGGAACATCTGTACCGTTAGTGGCACAATGGCTGGGCTTGGGTTCACAACAGACTAAAGTATCAAAACCAAAATTAAAAGAGTTTGATTTAGACTTGGCCGACGAGATTAGTGCAGTGATAGCGGAAATTGTGATTTCGGAGGGAATGCTTAAAAATGGCAACAGATTGTCAGACTTGTCGTTGCCAGATAAAGTATTGGTTACCATGATTAAACGAAATGGAGAATTTATAGTTCCACGAGGAAATACACTTTTAGAGAGTGGAGATATTGTGTTGTTGATTGCCGACAACGAAGAAGTATTAGCACAGACCTATCGTCATTTAGGATTATAAATCTAATCTTCTGCAAAATAACCCTCATTGGGAATTTTTTTGGATAGAGAATAACAATATATCTAAGTATTGAAAATCAAATTATTGATGTATTTTCGGAACAAAAATTTTTCTTCCATTAATGATTTATGTTTTGTGTCTTAGTGGTTTTACTAAATTTTAGAAACTGTTTGATGCTTTCATAATCTTTTTTTAAGGCTTCGCGTGGAATAGGATGAGAAAACCATATCACTAATCCCGTAATGCCTCCAATAAAAAATGTGGCTACAAACTGAAGCAAAGAAAAAGCCATAGCAGATTCTGAGCTTATACCCCAGTGGGCTAGCAGTACAACCAGCGATAATTCTCTTGTCCCAAAACCAGCCCATGTAATTGGAATCAGTAATACTGCACTCGTAATAATGATGACTCCGGCTATTTCCCATAATTTGATGGGGAAATTCAAAGCATTGGCTATTAAATACGATTGCAGAAAATATATCGAATAGGCAAGAACAGTAAAAACCCAGTTTTTTAATGAATGAAGACCAGTGATAGGATAAAGGCTTCCATATACAAATGATATAAAATTATGCTTTTTATTTTTATTTCTGAAAAAATAGAGCAAAATCCATAAAATCAATAAACCTGATAAGACAATCAGCACTGATATCCATTGAAAAGCAATATTATTTGTTTGTAGCATCAAGGCATACGATAGTAAACCTCCTCCCAATACAAAATACAAATCAAAGAATCTGTCGGCTATTACAGTTTGGAAAGCCTTAAATAGTCCTCCTTCAGAAAGATCGCGTACATAATAAACGCGTACGATTTCCCCAAAACGTCCGGGTGTAAGTAAACCAATGGCATAAGAAGTGAGATAAGATTTATAAGCATTTTTGTTATCGTAAAATATGCCCTCTCTTTTCATCAAATTATTCCATCTGAGGCTTTTTAACCACAAGACGACGAGCACTCCAGGCAAAGCCGGGAAATACCACCAAAAATTGACGCCTTTTAATATATTGACAAATTCTTTAAAAGTAAATTCCGTTTTGCTGATGATCAACCAGATTAAACCTATAGCTACGAGGGCTTTTAATAGTTGCGAGAGGATGTTCTTGAGAGATTTCATCATTCGTTTTTCAGAGTTTTTCCCTTTTAGTGGAATAAGTAGCTTTTTTCCAATATTTTCTGGCAGTTTCGAAAATATGACCCATGGTTTTTTGTGGAATATGGTCGGCAATATAACGTGCAGGTCTTGTTCTAAAAAGAAGAAATAAAAAATCGATGAGTATTTCCATTAGATATCGGCTAGCACTGAATTGAGAGATTTTATATCCATAGTCGGGATTTTTCAATCCCAGTAGCTTTCTGAAACGCATTCGGATGAAAGTTCCCCGTTTTTTCAAATCATATCCATGAGAATGCATTTTTATGGCTTCTTCTTCCGTAATAGGCCAAAGTGTAATGAGGTGTTGATTCAACATGTTCTCGAGTAACTGTTGTCCTTGTTTGCTTCGAGCAATGACCATCGAAAAGCCCTTTCCTCTTTCTTCGTAAACGGGTGCCCAGGCATCACCCCCTGAAATATCGGTAAACTCGTTAGTAAGATCAGTACATAAAAGGCTATTTTTAAGAATATGAAAAGGGATGAGATAGTTGGCATGAAACTTTGGTAGTTCCATTATGCGTCCGTTTTTCATTTCGATGCGCATGCGGCCGGGCCATTCACCATATCGGAAATATATTTTTTTTATAGAATTCAAATCTTTTTCCTTGTGTGCAGCAAGAAAGCTGCGAATGGACGACACATGCAATGTGTTGCCGTAGAATGGGCCAAATATGTAACTAATGTTTCTAACTGCTGGATGTTGTATCTTTTGAAGTTTTCGTATAGCCTGAACTTGTCCGGGTAAACCTACATAAGCCAGTTTGCCTTCAAATCTGGCTATCTGAGGCAATATTTCATTAACAGAGCTAATAATATACTTGCTTTGAGCCGATTCAAGAATTTCTTCTTTTGATGTGGCAATAAATGGTTCTGTCAGCCAAGGTTTATCAGTTGACATTTTCAGGCTAACTGCTCCTTGTATTTCTCCTTTCTCGAGTAAATAAATCAATAGTGCACTTAAGATTCCACCACTACCTGCGTTAGATCTTACAATTTCATCATTGGCATGGCCTATGTAAAGATTTTCGTAACTTCCCATCCATCGATTGTAATGGGGAGCCGATGAGAACAGCCATTGGTTGAATTCAGGGAAATGAAACTCATGTCCTGAGCAAGCATTCAAGATGATTTTGGCTTCTTCTTTAGTAAGAGGAGAGATGATTTTTGGGTAGTATTTTCCTTCTCTATCTTGAAAGAGGATTTTTCCGTTGCCAAGTCCCACACAGGTTCCACAGCGGTTGCATAAATTTGAGCGCATAATGCGTTCTAGAAGTTTAGATGCGTTTTCCGACATAAAATTGCCTAATTCCTAACTCTCGAATAAATGAATGTTGAAATTTTTGAATAAGATAATCGCCGAATTTTTGTAGAAATACTGGACCTGCTGGGATGAGCACATTGCCTTCGTGATGGAGGATTTGCCAACCCGTTTCCTTTAACAGCATTTTTACTCTTTTGGATGATAAAAAACGGTGTGGCCCTTCACCATGACCACCAAAAAGAAAAGTAAATGCGCGGTAAGGCAATTCACTTGTAGCAGGAGGGCAGCTCAATATTAGAATGCCATTAGGACGAATGATTCTATGGAGTTCTTTTAGAAAAGCTTCTGGTTCTGCTACATGTTCAAGGGTTTCGAGGCTTACAATAGCGTCGAATTCTTCATCGGTAAAGGGTAAATTGCTGTAAGTCGAAATTTTTATCTGTTCGATATTCGGCCATAGTCTAACAGCCTCATTTATTAATCCTTGCGATATCTCTGCATTTATCACCCGAATACCAGGATAAGCACGTTGCAAGAAAATACTGGCTTCTGCATCTCGGCTTGTGATGTTCAGGATTTTTGCTCCAGATGGGAGAGGAGGGAGCAATTCCAGCATTTTACGAAATCTTTGGTCGTGGGCATATTTAACCTTGTTGTTTTCTTTTACATATTTATGCGCCACTGCATCCCAATGCTCTTCAACCTGTTGGTCGGTCCAATTGTTTTTGGGCAATTCTTTGTTCATGGTTTAATATTTTCTTCGGTTCATTACCGATATTTGATCGGCCAGTAAACCAATCAGAAACAGAAACATACTGCTGAGGATGAGTATGGTGGCCGTATTCGGAAAACGGCTGAAGACAACATAACCATGAATTCCCCAAGCAAGACCTGCAATGAAGGTTATAACACTAAAGGGGAAAAATATCTTCAAAGGATTGAATAGCATAGTCAACCTAAAAAGCAATAAAAAGGTCTTGGAACCATCTTTTAGAAATTTTACATTACTATTTCTGCCTTGCCGCTCTTTTACGTGTATTGGTAAAGTGCCAATTGAATAACCCTCTTTGAGGAAAGCCAATGTGGAAGTTGTAGAAAAAGAAAAACCATTGGGCATAATATGCAGTAACGACAGTATGAGTTGGCGATCGAAACCACGGAATCCAGAATTGAAATCGGGTAATTTTTGCTCAACTAAATACTCACCTACAATACGTATGATTTTTTTCCCCGATTTACGGGCTTTTACCTGATAAGAATCAAATGTACGTTCACCTATAACCATGTCGTAATCCTGCAACATTTGGGCAATTTGAGGGAGGAAGGTTGGATCATGCTGTCCATCACTGTCCATGAAGATTACTTTTTCGCCTTTGGCTTTTCGAATTCCAGTTTTTAAGGCTGCTCCATAACCTTTGTTGGTTTCGTGCTTGAATAGATGTACAGGATATTCTTGAGCTATGCGTGCAGTTTGATCAGTAGACCCATCGTCTACCACAATGAACTCGAACTGGTCGAATAGATGAAGTGAATTTATTTTGTCGAGAGTGTTTTTAAGGCCTTCTTCCTCATTATAAGCCGGAATGATAACCGAAATAGAAGGAATATTACTCATGCAGATGAATTCGTTTTGGCAAAGATACAGTCTACAGGTGGAATGAGAAAATATGCGACAGGTGGTTGGTAGATAAAATATGTTATTTGGTGGTTGGTGATTATTGCATGGTGAAGAAATATCTGTCAATGCCTAAATAAGGTTGAAAAGTTCAATGATTGAATATTTATGTATTTTATTATAAAAACATATGGCCTCATTGTTTACGACAGTTTATTTCATTTATTTTTTCCCATCATTACTCAGCCACTGAATAATGTAGGTTGCTGAGTAGCTGGTAACGGTGGCTTCGATACAGGCTAATGCCCTACTCAGCCACCGAATAATGTAGGTTGCTGAGTAGCTGGTAACGGTGGCTTCGGTACGGGCTAACGCCCCACTCAGCCACCGATAAAAAACGGTTGCTGAGTAGCTGGTAACGGTGGCTTCGATACAGGCTGCGCCTTACTCAGCCACCGAATAATGTAGGTTGCTGAGTAGCCCGATAGGGCGTATCGAAGCAACCTGTATGATCGTAGCCCGCGACGGTGGCTTCGGTACGGGCTAACGCCCTACTCAGCCACCGGAATATCATAACCCGCTAGGGCGTATCGAAGCAACCTTCCCAATCCCCTTATAACAGCTCAATTACAGCTTTATTCATTTCTTTTTCCAAACTTTTTTAGCTAAGGATTTCAAATCTTCATATTCCCCATTAATGAGAGCTTCTTTTTTCTTTCTTGTCCATCCCTGAACTTGTTTTTCTCGGTAAAAAGCATCCGCTACGCTTGAATATTCCTCAAAATAGACAAGATCTACAGGTAATCTTTTTTTTGTATAGTTAGCCCCTTCGCCATTTTGGTGTTGAGATAATCGTCTTTCAAGATTTACCGTACTACCAGTATAGTAGCTACCATCAGAACATTTTAGGATATACATGTATGCCATAATTACTCAGTTTGTTATGACGGTGGCTTCGGTACGGGCTAGCGCCCTACTCAGCCACCGAATAATGTAGGTTGCTGAGTAGCCCGCCAGGGCGTATCGAAGCAACCGGTATGATCGTAGCCCACGACGGTGGCTTCGATACAGGCTGCGCCTTACTCAGCCACCGAATAATGTAGGTTGCTGAGTAGCCCGATAGGGCGTATCGAAGCAACCTGTATGATCGTAGTCCACGATGGTAGCTTCGATACAGGCTGCGCCTTACTCAGCCACCGGAATATCATAGCCCGCTGTGGCGTATCGAAGCAACCGCCCACACACACCCATTCCATAATTGTTGTCCTTTCATCTATTATTCCTATTTCTTTTTCATTCAATAATAAAACTATTCGGAGATTTCAAAAAAAAAGATTTTACGACGCAGTTTTGAGGTGGCTATTGTAAGAGTACGGATTTTATTCATTTGTGGTTCGAACCCCCACAAAGGTATTTAGAAAATCAAAGTTTAAAGTCTATGTGATACTTTTCTTACGATTATTATTGCAGTGTTTGTCACGCATGTATTTCTTGGGTAAGAAGCATATTTGGTTAATTCTTGCCTGCCATCATAAATTGATTTTTTTATGATGGCAGCAGTCCTTTATGTTCGATCAGATTCATCCAGCCAAGTAGTGTGATGTTTTATAGTTCGGAGAACCAGCGCAATAATTAGGGCAGCAATCAGGAAATATAAGGAAGGCCTGATGGATAAGAAATTTCTGTTGAGTAGATAATACCTCAAATAATCAACAAAGGTAAAACCAAACACAATAGCCAGCATACCCGAATATTCCCTTCGTAAGACCGATTTGAAAGAAAATTGTAATGTAGAACTAATATAATGCCTGAAAGAAGGGAAAAAGGCAGGAACTTTCATTGCCCATTCTATGAATGCATGCCCATACTTGCGTTGGAGAAAACATTCTTCGGCAAACATAATTCTTTCATAATAAATCCAAAAAACAAGGCTAATAATCAAAAGATACCAAAAATTGAGAACAAATAGGGTAAGACCGGCCCACATGAGATAATTTCCCAGATATAACGGGTGGCGCACTATGGAATAAATCCCTGAAGTATTTAATTTTTCGGCTATTTGCGATTTTGTATTTCTACCCGAAGTTCCTGCCGGAGTTGTGCCAATCGTTATGATTCTGATCAAAAAACCTATTGCGGCCAAAAGAATTGAAATAAATATCAAAAATTTGTCAATTGAAGTACTGTGGCTGCTATAATCGGTAAAGAACATCACCGGAATTAAAGAAATAAAAATTATTACAGGAATTTGTCCACGGTATCGAAAAAAGAGATTGCCAGTTTTCTCAAAAGAATCTCTCAGAGTCATAACTCAAATTTTGCACAAAAGTAATGATTTCGATTTGGGCAGATAGCGAAATATTTTGTTCTTATTTGTAACTTTTACAGCTTTAATGAGTCGTATTGTTATATAATTGGATAAATTAAACACTATGAGAAAACAACTTCTTTTGTTAATGGCGGCAATAGGTTTTATGATGGCAATAATTCCTATCTTTGGACAGTCGAACATAAAATCGGAAATACGTCAAGTTGGTTCATTCCAAGCCATTCAAAACAATTCATCGGTAGATATTCTTATTTTACAGGGCAACAATTACGTGGTGAAGATAGAAGCAGATACTGATATTGTTCCTTATATTACTACCGAAGAAAGAAATTCAACACTTTACATCGATATAAAAGAAAGATTAAGACCAAGGAAGATAAAGGTGATGCGTGCCATTATTACTGTGCCTGATTTGAATGCTATTAAAATCAATGGTTCAGGGGATGTGGTGAGCATGAATCAATTGAATTTTCCTCGTTTTAGTGTGACACTCAACGGAAGTGGAGATGCTGAGCTCGAGCTTAAATGTAAAGAATTCGAATCTTATCTGAATGGTTCGGGTGATTTATCGGTAGAAGGGGTGAATGGTTCATGCGAGATTCATATTGCAGGTTCAGGCGATATGAAAGGAAAGAATTTTCAGCTTTCGAACTTGAAAATTACAAGTCGGGGTTCGGGCGATATAAAACTTACTGGTAAAGCCGATGAAATAAATATTTATTCCAATGCGTCGGGCGATATCAATTGTGTTGAGCTGCCTTCCAGTAAGGCAGAAGTACAATGTTATGGCTCGGGCGATGTGAGCCTTTGGGTAGTACAAACTTTAAGTGGTACAATTTATGGCTCGGGTGATATTAGAATAAAAGGAAATCCTCCTCATCAAAGCATACAAAAACGGGGCTCGGGCGATGCCATCTGGATCCCATAAATTTCAACTTCTTTCAATAATAATTTTTCCATAAATCTTGTGTCTACACTTCTGCTGTAGCCTTTTTTAATTTCAATCTTATTTTACTTCATCAAATTCGATTAGCTAAACAAATATTACATCATTAAAAATCTGAGATTCTTACTTAAAGAATATTTTTGCATCATCGATGGAAAATGGATTGGATGGGAATAGAAAAAATATTTAAATGGGTTTTCTTTATAGTACGTTTGTTGTAATAGATTTTTTTAAATTTGTTCGGCAATACGATGAAGTGATTGCTGTTGGATTTTTAACAAACTGTAAAAATTCTTAATTATTCTATCCCGCAACCTATAGAATTTTCATCACATGAAGAATAGAGGGCATTTCAGTCGGAAAGTGCATTCAAAAGTTTCGAATAAATTTAAGCATTTAAACCAAAACATGTGTATCATTCCTTTGGTTGCATTTAGTTTATTTTCCGAGGATATGTATCTCGATCAAATTGATCTAGTATTGATCGTATTGCTGTTATTTGCCCTGATTTTGGTGTTGATCTATAGCAGAAGAATGCGAAAATACAAGAAATTATATCAGGAGAAAGAGCATAAACTTATAGAGAGAGAACAAAAGAATGCAGAAATCATTTACAAATTTTTTCGAAACATAAGCCATGATATCCGAACTCCACTCAATGGAATCGTCGGATCTATCGATTTATTGAAACAATCAGCTTTAAACCAAAATCAGAAGCAATATGCAAAAATTTTGGAGGATTCGTCTGAATACCTAAATGCGGTCATTACTAATCTTATAGACATTACCACACTAAACAAACCTGACATAAAAATTCCATCTGCGGTTTTTTCTCTTCAGGAATTGTATTCTGAGATTTCGACTTTGGTTACCGATCATATTTATAGAAAACACTTAATACTCAATTCTTACATCGATCCCAAAATCCCTTATTATCTTGAAGGAGAGGTAAGTCGCTTACGTGTTATTTTACTTTCATTTCTCAATACCTCTCTTCATTATACTTCAAAAGGCGAGATATTTTTATCTGCTGAGATCATAAGAAAATTCGATTCTTATTATGAATTGAAGTTTCAGGTCTCCGACACAGGTATTCCACTTTCGGAAAATGAATATTCCAATCTCTTTTTATACAACGAGAAGGATGAAGAAGTCAATTTCCTCGATTTTATTGATCCAGATTATCGTTATAAAATTCCAATTGCCAGAAAGATTCTCCACGACATGGGATGTAAAGTGGCTATTGAGAGTAGGCCTGGATTCAATAATTCCATTTGGTTTTCCTTAATTTTCAAAGAGACCACTCATGCTCTGCAACCATTTGCTCCTCGAAAAGAGATTATGCAAGATCTTCGGGTGTTGCTCATCGACGAAAATATTCATTCAAAACTCGTTTTAAGACATTACTTACAATTTCTCGAGATAGATTATAGAGAAGCAGAAAACTTTGAGCAAGGTTTGAATCTTTTTACTGAGGCCATTCATGAAGGGAGATATTTCAATTTTATTATCCTCTGCATTCAGGCATGGGATAAAAATTTCGGCATTCCTTTAGCGGTATTGAAAAAGGTACCTTCTAATAAAAATCCTGTAGTGATTGGAATTTTCAATATTGCAGATATAGATTCTATTCCAAAAGAAGCATTGGAATACTTTGATGAATTGATGATAAAACCTGTCAGAATAAAGGATCTATATGAAATGCTTATCAAGAATGCAGAAAAATTATCGATTCATCCACCAAAACCTGAGCCTCAGTGGAAAGCTACACGAGAACTAAGAATTTTATTGGCAGAAGATAACCTGATTAATCAAAAAGTAGCCCAAACTACTTTGCAAAAGCTTGGACATAAAGTTGACGTAGCATCCAATGGACAAATTGCTTTAAAATGTTTTCAAGAGAACGAATATGATTTGATTTTTATGGACGTACAAATGCCCGAGATGGATGGCATTGAAGCCACAAAACGAATAAGAGAAATCGAAAGACAGAATCTTTCTAAATCCAAAGTGACCATCATAGCCCTTACGGCTGAAGCTTTTCCGGGAGATAGAGATAAATGCATCAGTGCGGGCATGGATGGTTATATTTCTAAACCATTTAAAATCAATGAGCTGGTAGAACTTATAAATAAAGTAAAAATTTAATATTGCAATTTTATGAGTAAAAAAATATTAGTGATAGAAGATACCGATGAAGTAAGAGAAAATATTGCCGAAATACTGGAAAATGAAGGGTTTATGGTTTTTCAGGCCGAAAATGGAGATCTGGGGATAGCCAAAGCTATCAGCACTCAGCCTGATTTAATTTTATGCGATATTATGATGCCCGGCAAAGATGGGTATGAGGTTTTGAAAGAACTCAGAAAAAATATTCTTACTAGTACTACTCCATTTATCTTTCTCACAGCCAAGAATGCAAGAGAAGATTTACGTCAAGGGATGATTTTAGGTGCCGATGATTACATATCGAAACCTTTTACGATAGACGAATTAATAGATAGTGTGAATACTCGTTTAAAAAAAGCAGAAGAATTCAGGAAAAAAAGCGAGGCCAAACTCGAAGAAATTACTCGAGCCATGGGCTTTCCTATCACTTCTGTAATAGAGCAGCCCCTTAGAGCTATTATTGGTTTCTCTCACATGGTTATGACAGAATATCCCAATCTCGAAAAACCTGAAATAGCCGAGCTAATGTCATTAGTCTATAGAGCGGGTATGAAGCTTAATAAAATAGTAAAGAAGACGATGATGTTTTATCATCTCGAAGCACTTGCATACAAAAACGACGAACTCGAAGAATTAAAACTTTCTCACTGCAATGATCCGAGCGATGTTATTAAAAATATAAGCACTCGTGTGGCTCAACTCTATAACCGAAAAAACGATCTGTTCCTTTTAGGTGATGCTAATCCTACATTGCAAATCCCTTGTCAATATTTACAAACTATTGTCGAAGAAATCGTCGAAAATGCTCTGCTCTACTCTCCTGTATTATCTATGGTTAAAGTGGTTTGGGGTCTCGATCGTAATAATTTCGTTGTTTCCGTTTCGGATGAAGGGATTGGCATGTCTCAGCAGCAAATCGCCTCTATAGGTGCTTTCACTCAGTTCAATCCTGAATATAACAAACAAGAAGGTATAGGCTTAGGCCTAACACTTGTTAAAAAAATATTATCCTTATTTGGAGGCGAATTGCAATTAAAAAGTTCTGCTGGAATTGGAACTACATTAAAAGTTAGCTTACCGGTGCAAATCTGAATAAAAAATCATGTTCTCTATGGTGTATTATTCGGATTGTAAATGATGCAAGCCGTATAATTAAAACATCCGAAAAATATTTGCATCCAAATATCAAACTAATGTTGAGATATGAAAGTGCTGTTAGATTTGCCATTATTCGACAATGTGATTGGTATATTCAAACTATTTCGGTGAATAATAGATTTTTTGTCTTATAACTTGGTGTAAAGGGTAGGAATTTCTAATTGTTGAAAAATTCATGGCCGCTTTCAAGGTGTTTGTATATTTGTTATTTTCGCAGCTTTAATTTTGATACTTAATTAATTTTGAAATAAATTTAAAAAATTGTTATTATCATGAGATTAAAAATAGTAGCTGGTAATTGGAAAATGAATTTAAGCTTCGAGGAAGCCGAAGAACTGGTATCCTCCATAGCCGATCAGCTTGAGGAAATTGATCTTGAGGAAACTGAGGTGGTTATATGTCCTCCTTATCCTTATTTAGAGATGGTGCTTGATATTGCGGAAGAATCTGTTTTTTCGGTGGGAGCTCAAAACATTAGTCAATTCGACAATGGGGCCTATACGGGTGAAGTTTCGGCACGAATGCTGGCTTCTATGGATGTAGATTATTGTATTATAGGACATTCTGAGCGAAGAAAATATTTTGGAGAAACTGACGAGATAATTGCCCAAAAAATCGATCAAGCCCTTAAGCATGAGTTTATTGTCATATTTTGTTGTGGCGAACTTCTTTCTGAACGCCGAGCAGGGAAACATTTCGATGTGGTACGTCAACAAATCGAGAAAGCCCTTTTCTCCTTGTCAGAAAAAGAATTTTACAATATCATAATTGCTTATGAACCCGTATGGGCTATTGGTACTGGAGAGAATGCCACACCTGAACAGGCTCAGGAAATGCATGCTTACATCCGCGGACTTATTGCATCAAGGTATGGTAATGATGTAGCGAATGAAACATCCATATTGTATGGTGGAAGTTGTAATTCGAAGAATGCCCCAGAAATTTTTGCCCAACCCGATGTGGATGGTGGTTTGATTGGTGGTGCAAGCCTCAATGCCGACGAATTTATCAAGATTATCAAGGCAATTCTTTGATGTTAGATGGAATATATAGAGTTACGGATTTCAACAACTGCTAATAAACTAACCAAAGATTTGCTCCCATCCATTTTAAGTGAGTTGGGATTCGAAGGCTTCGTTGTGGAAGAAGAGGCATTACTTGCCTATATCCCATCCAAACTTTTTAATCTTCAGACAGTAAAAGAGGTTTTACAAAATCTAAGCTTTGACTCTTTTTATAATATTCAAATCATTCCTGAACAAGATTGGAATTCAGTTTGGGAAAGCCAATTCGAACCTGTTGTTATAGCTGAAAAATGTTATGTAAGGGCTCCCTTTCACCCTCCTCAGCCTCAATATCCCATCGAATTAATCATTGAACCTAAAATGTCGTTTGGTACAGCTCATCACGAAACCACTGCAATAATGATAGAATGTCTGCTCGAAATGGATCTAACTAAAAAAAGCATTCTGGATATGGGAAGCGGTACTGGCATTCTGGCTATTCTTTCTGCAAAATTGGGTGCTGACCACATCGTCGCTATCGATAATGATGAATGGGCTTATCGCAATGCCCTCGAAAATATCCAACTCAACAATACCCTGCAAATCATCGTGAAACTCGGAGATGCTTCATTACTATCAGCAATGAATGAGTTTGACATGGTGCTGGCCAATATCAACCGCAATGTACTTTTGAATGATGTAGCAATATATAGTAGTGTTTTGAAACGCGATGGATTACTCATTGTAAGCGGCTTTTATAGAGATGATTTCCCATTAATAAATGAAACCTTCCACAAACAAGGCCTTAAATTAAATTTTACCAAGGACAGAAACAATTGGTTGGCTGCTGCCTATGTGAAAAATCTGTCTTAATTCTTTGAAACATATAATTTGTTTGAAGAAACTTTTAAAGAGCTGTTGTATAAGGGATCTCATCTTTGCATTACAGGATTTTACCCGAATAATCGAGGTAAATGATTATTTTTGTTTGGATGAATCGTTTGCCATATGAAGATAAAAAAATCAGTATTTTTAATCACTTTATTGTTTTTAAACTCGTTTAGTCTATTTTCTCAATTAAGTGAAGAAGAGGCTTTTTGGTTGCGTTTAGATGCACTTTACTCGAAAATAGAGTTGAAAAACAAAGAAAAGGAAGTTGTATTTTCTGGTCAATCATTTGTAAATGAGTTGAAAACAAATTGGCAGCCGCATGAGGAACTCAATCAAGCGATTCCAAAAGTAAACTCCTTGGTAGAAAAAATGTTAGATCGACGCTTGAAACCATATGAACACATAGCACCATTTCTTAAAACATTGGTAAATCTGGCTACCTACAATGCGGAGCAAGCCCAGATTATGCCTTTCCTTGATGGGGTTTCATATCTTCTCGATCAGCCAGGTCCATCTCAATTAAATGAATTTTACAACATTACCAATTCTTTGCTGCTTGATGGCTTGCTTAGCCGATATAAGAACATCAATTGGAAAGTTAGTAACATACGTTTCGAGATTATTAATCAACCTTCGCCTTTTTTTAAATTTCAAAACGTGGATTTGATTTGTCAGATAGGTTCATTTAGAAGAATGATCGAAAAAACTTCTGGTATGTATAATCCATTTTCTCGCCAATGGAAAGGTTTAGGCGGACAAACTTCTTGGGTAAAAAATAATATTCCATCCGATTCTATTTATATTGAATTTCAGCGATATGCCTTATTTCTACAAGGAAGTGATATTCAGGCCGATTCTGTGATTTTGTATCATAAAACCTATTTCCCTTCGGGAGTTATGGGGAGATTTGAGGATAATTTTAAGCCAGGTGTTAAACCGGGTTTACCTCGTTTTATTTCGTATGATCGCAATATTAAAATTCCAGGAATATCACAAAATGTAGATTTTGAAGGTGGTGTAAAATTGGAAACTGACCAGCTTACTGGAATCGGTGAGATTGGAAAACCCGCTCGGCTTTTTTTTTATACTCCACAGAAGAACAAAATCGTCGTAAAATCTCAACAATTCTCTTTTAAGAATCCCTTTATATCGGCTCTCGACGCCAATGCCACTATTCGTTATCGTTCCGATTCAATTTTTCATCCGGCTATTTCATTTGTTTATGACGAGAATAAACGACAACTCAATCTTTATCAAGGCAACAGTATTTTGTCGTCTTTACCTTTCTTTAGCTCCTATCAAAAAATTGAAATTCAAGCCAATACACTATCATGGAAAATCGATGATTCGCTCATGGTTTTTAAGAAAGGAGCTGGCCTTGTACGCGAAAATGATGCCGTATTTATTTCGGAGAATTATTTCAGAGAAGACGATTTTAGATCACTTCAAGGTATAGATCCTGTAAACCCACTGATAAAATTATATCAACTTGCCAAACAGCTCAATAGGTCATCGTTTCATCTCAATGAATATGCTACGGCTATACATCTTTCGGCCGATCAAGCTGAACGTTTGGCACTTCAAATGGCTGCAAAAGGATTTTTGCTCTATAGCTTCGAACAAAAAGAAATTATTCTTCGTCAGAAACTTTTCAACTGGGTCGATTCTTATTATGGAAATGTCGATTTCGACAATCTTGTGATTTTATCAAGTAAAACTGATACCAACGCAATATTGAATCTGCGTAACCTCGATCTTCAAGTTTTTGGCGTCGACCAGGTAATTTTTTCCGATTCACAGAAAGTTGCTATTACACCTTATAATTATACACTTACACTTAAGCAAAATCGTAACATTGCTTTTAGTGGGAGAACGAAAGCAGGTTATTTCGATTTTTACAGCAACCGTCGTAATCTCTTCCTTTATGATGAGTTTCAATTGCGATTACCAGAAGTAGATTCCATACAATTTATTGCTATTGATATCCCTAAATCTAAAACAGGGAGCATCAACCCGAAACTGGTGAAGATAGAATCTCAAATTGAACAGGTGTCGGGCACGCTGCAGATCGATCATCCTCAAAATAAATCAGGACGCAAAAATTTGAAGATCCCGTATCCAGTTTTTAAAACCGATTCTATGCCTTCGTATGTATTTTATGATCGTAAAGGTCGATATAAGTCTCAATATCAACGTAAAAACTTTTATTTTAAGGTTGAACCATTTTCGTTGAACAATCTCGATAATTTTTATCTCGATAGCCTGAACTTGAAAGGCACACTTTATTCAGCCGGTATTTTCGAATCCATGCAGCAGCCATTGATTATTCGACCCGATTATAGCCTAGGCATAGATGTGCATACGAGCAAGGAGGGTGAACCTATTTATTTGCGTGCAGGTCAACCTAAGGGTTGGTTTGCCGGCCGCATTGATCTTAGCCATAAGGGTTTTAGAGGTGATGGTAAGCTCAATTACTTACAGAGTATTTCGATTACCGATACCATAAATAAAGCTGATACTACCGATATTGTTTTCTTCCCCGAGAGAGCTCAAGCATCAGTGTTGTCATTGTCTATAGCTGAATCTTCTGAAGGTGTCGAAATTCCGTCGGTAAAAGGAAAACGAATAAAGGAAGATTGGTATCCCTATAAAGATATTATGAGCATGAAAAGCCTCAAAACTCCTTTCCAAATGTATGATAACATGATGGCTTTTGAGGGAAATCTTGTTCTAAAACCCGATGGCCTCGATGGACAAGGGATTGCGGGCTTCGACCAAGCAAGATTAAATTCCAATTTTTACCAGTTTGGCCGTCGAACTTTAAAAGCAGATAGCTCACAGTTCTCGCTCAAAACCCCTGATGAGACGGCTGTTGCCATTCAGGCAGTCAATTACAATGCGTTTGTGAATTTCGACAGTGCAAAAGCTGTTTTCAATGCCGGGCGTATTGCCAGAATAGATTTCCCTGTTTTTGCCTATTATTCTGACCACAGCCATTTTTTGTGGGATATGAAACAAAAAAAAATAGAGCTTCAATCCCCTGATTACGCATCTGAGAAAAATTACATTGCAGTTCAGAATTCTTATGAACTAGTAGATGCCTTTGAGAAAAATTCTTTGAAAGGACCTACCTTCTTTGCTTTGAGACCCGATAAGGATTCTCTTCAATTTATTTCATTTTCGGCTTCTTATGAAATTCAAAATAATTTATTGAATCTTAGTGATATCCCTTTTATTAAATCGGCCGATGCTTTTATCTTTCTTTCAGAAAAACAAATTCAAATTACTCCCCAAAACCTTCCTATTCCTTTTCAAAATGCACGTCTTATTACTTCTCGTAATGCTATTCGGCACGAATTTTTTCATGCCAATGGACAGATTATTTCTGGCAAAAAGTTTCAAGCTACAGGAACTACTCATTTCTCACCAATTCAACATGAAAAAACAAGTTCAATCTTCTTCGATGAAATAAAATCAGATCCTTATACAAGCCTTACATATGGTAGAGCTACCGTTAGCGATACTTCTTCATTTATTCTCAATCCATGGTTTGATTTTCGAGGCCAGGTTCATTTTTCTTCTGATATTAAACCTTTTTCATTTAATGGTTATTACAAGATTACGCAGAGTGCATGTGGTTTACAAACCCACTGGGTTCAATTCGATACCCTAATCGAATATGATAATGTGTTATTGCCATTGCCTGCCAAATGTTATAATCAAGATGGAATGGAGTTGGTTACAGGAATATTTATGAATAGAACAGGAGGTAAAGTATATGCCCGTTTTCTGGAACCCTTGCGCGACCCACGCGATTTACCTGTGTTTAAGGCTTCTGGTAAAATTTTTTGGGATGAGAAAACTAACGAATATAGAATAGCAAGAAATACAAATTTGAAAAGTTCCAACGACATTATTTCTGTTCTCGAATATAAAATTTCTGAATGTATAATCGAATCACATGGCCTTGTAGATCTTCATCCTCGCTTTAGCCCTGTATCTCAAATTCAAACCTCGGGTGATGTCATTTATTATTTACAAAAAGATAGTCTACAAATGAATCTCTCAATGACGTTTAATTTCCCCTTCGTTGAAAAGGCATGGAAAATGATGGTCAACGAATTGTTTACTTTGGATAATCCAAATATAAACATAGATTCAAAACCCAATAAAAATGGCCTCATTAATTTATTTGGAGAGAATTATTTTAATCGGATGGTAGAAGAAGTAAAAAGCGGGGGAACGGTGTCGACTATTGCAAATCAGTCGATTGTGATGACAGATATTCATTTTGTTTGGGATTCGATAGAGCAAGAATTTAATTATCGGGGTCCAATCGGAATTTTATATATAAATGGAAATTTTATTGGTCGAAAAATTCCAGGTTATATTCAGCTGAAACATCAGGAAAATGTGCGTGAAGACCAGATAAGACTGTTATTAAGACCCGATGAAGATCATTACTATTATTTCGATTATGGAAGGGGCAATGTGATGAGGGTTTATAGTACCAATGAAGAGTTTACTGACATTTTGATGAAGGAGAAAGAAAATTTCAATAAGCAAATGGAAAAGGACAACCCGGCAAAAAATTGGCAGCCATTTCGTTTGGCCACAGTTAACAGGGCTGAAGCCATTGATTTTAGGGCTGAATTGGAAAAGGTAAGATTATTCGATTGAAAATTTATTTGAAATGTTATTAATAATTTTTTTCATCATCTTTGCTTATCTGTTGGGGAGTTTTTCGTCGGCCGTGTGGATTGGGAAATGGTTGTATGGAATTGATGTTCGCCAGTTTGGTAGCATGAATGCAGGAGCAACGAATACTTTGCGAATTCTAGGATGGAAGGCAGGAATTCCGGTTTTGCTTCTGGATGCACTGAAAGGTTGGTTAGCTGTAAAATTGGCTCAATGGTTCATGCCAGCCTCTTTTACAGAAATTCATCGTGAATTTTTTTTGATTGCTTGCGGAATTGCTGTTGTTTTGGGCCATGTTTTTCCTTTATATACAGGTTTGAAGGGTGGGAAGGGTGTTGCTACCTTGTTGGGAGTTGGCTTAGCTTTGTTAATTTATCCAACACTGGGTGCTATCTTGATCTTTATAATTTCTATGATTTTTTCACGCATTGTATCGCTTTCTTCCATTCTTGCTGGGATTAGTTTCCCTTTCTTTGTCATTTTCCTTCCCTTTCAACCTCGTCCACATTGGCCTTTCATTATATTGAGTATCTTAGTAGCCCTATTCATTCCATTTACTCATCGATCTAATATTCAACGACTTATTAAAGGAGAAGAAAAGAAACTTAATGTAGCCAAAAAATTTCATTCTGATGATTGAGCTAAAAAACGAATCGATGATGATTTGGGAATTTCAAAACTATGGGAACAATGCAGTTTAAATTTGAATTTACAATATTACGCTAAGGATATAGTTATTATTCACATAAGTCTGTTGATAACATTTTAAGGCTCATGATAGAGCAATTCAGCTTGTTAATGTAAATTCGCAAAAAAAATTGAATATGATTTTTCTATTAGCAGCTTTGCAAGATACTCCGATGATGAATTCACTGCAACAATTGCAGCAAAATGTTGGCACAAGCGTTCCCCAGGCGCAGCAGATTTCTTTATCCGTATGGGATCTAGCAGTAAAAGGTGGATGGATTATGGCCATTCTTGCAATTATGTCGATAATTGCTGTATACATTTTTGTAGAACGATATATGGCAATATCCAGAGCCTCGAAAGAAGATAAGAATTTTATGAATCATATTCGTGATTTCATTCATAATGGAAGGGTAGATGCTGCGGTGGCGCTTTGTCGTGCTAATGACAATCCGCTTGCGCGTATGATAGAAAAAGGTTTGTTGCGCTTAGGCAAACCGCTCAATGATATCAATGCCTCCATTGAGAATGTTGGACAACTCGAGGTTTCGAGACTCGAAAAAAATCTTGCGGGTTTGGGAACAATTGCAGGCGCTGCACCTATGTTAGGATTCTTGGGCACCGTAACAGGAATGATACGAGCATTTTACGATATGTCTATGGCTGGCAATAATGTTGATTTAATTGTACTTTCGAGTGGTATTTATCAGGCAATGGTTACCACGGTTGGTGGTCTTATCGTCGGCATTTTAGCCTATGTGTGTTATAATATTTTGGTAGCCCGTATCGAGAGACTGGTTTTTAATCTCGAAGCCAGAGCTACCGATTTTATGGACCTTCTTCAAGAACCCGCTGCTTAATTTCTTAAAAAAATGGCTATCCAAAAAAGAAATAAGCTAAATATTGCATTTAATCCGGCTCCTATGTCGGATCTGGTCTTCTTATTGTTGATCTTCTTCGTTATTTCTTCAACTCTTGTAAGTCCCAATGCTGTAAAACTTTTGCTCCCATCAAGCAAAAGTAAAACAATGGCTAAGCAAGCTATAACGGTCTATATCAATGATAAATTTGAGTTTTTTGTCGATCCCGAAGGGCGTGGCCAAGCCATGCCAGTTGATCTTATACAACTTAAAGAAATATTAGCCGAAAATCTTCAAAAACAGGACATCGACGCCTCCGTGGTCTTAAGAGCCGATCAATCCGTTCCTGTTCAATATGTGGTCTCTCTCTTCGATATTGTCAACGATATCAATACTCAACTCAATACTAAGTACAAGGTCATATTGGCCACTCGTCCAGTTAAGGAAATTCCATGAGCGAGAATAAAAATAAGGTATATGGTATCATAGCAACCGTAGTATTTCACCTCCTGCTTCTTTTTTTGATGTTTACTATGGCTTTACGAACACCTTTGCCTGTACCCGGAGAAGAAGGAGTTGAAGTGAATTTGGGTTATAGCGACCAGGGTTTCGGTAGTATACAGGCGGCTGAACTTCCTACTGGTCAAAGAGCTGCTATAATCCCTTCTGGGTCAATTAAAGACGAAGAAATTGTAACTACTAATGACGAAGAAACACCTTCTTTAAGTAAAGAAGAAAAAAATAAACAAAAAGCCAATAAAATTACACCTGCACAACAAACCATTGAAAAGAAACAGCAAGAACCCGTAATTAATCCTAACGCTTTATATACTGGAAAATTGAATGGTCAGGGAACTTCAACAAATCAAGGTATAGCTGGAGGAATAGGCGATCAGGGAAGGCCAGATGGAAGTGTGGGATCGAATTCTTATACTGGAACTGGTGGTTCAGGCCAAGGCCCTGGCGTTTATCTGAGTGGACGCACTAAAGTGTTTCTCTATCAGCCTGCTTATAACTCAATGGAGCAAGGAACTGTAGTAGTTGAAATTACCGTCGATCGTCAGGGGAATGTGATTCGTGCTACTCCCGGCAAAAAGGTGCCAAATACTTCTATCGGCACTACTACAACCGATCAGGAACTATGGAAAGCTGCTCGTGAAGCCGCTCTTAAATCAAAATTTTCGGCTAACCCCAATGCCGATCCTGAGCAAAAAGGATATATCGTCTACCATTTTGTAAAACTTGAAGGCTGATTTTTCCATCCTCAAAATTCCTTCATTCAACAAGTTCTGAGCTTCAATCATTACTATTGCAATTAAGCGTAATTTTGCAAACTTTTTTTATTAGATAAATTACATGACAGAATTACGCAATATTGCCATCATCGCTCATGTTGACCATGGAAAAACTACCTTGGTTGATCGCATTCTTTATCAAGGAAGATTATTTCGTGAAAATCAACAGATAGGTGAATTGATACTTGATTCCAATGAATTGGAACGTGAGAGAGGTATTACTATTTTGTCTAAAAATGTTTCGGTAAAATATAAAGGGGTTAAGATTAATGTAATTGATACACCCGGTCATTCTGATTTCGGTGGAGAGGTTGAGAGGGTTTTGAATATGGCCGATGGGGTTTTATTGGTTGTTGATGCTTTTGAGGGTCCTATGCCTCAAACTCGATTTGTGCTCGAAAAGGCCCTACAGCTAAATTTAAAGCCCATAGTCGTCATCAATAAAGTAGATAAGCCAGGTTGTGAGCCCGAACTAGTTCAGGAAGCCATTTTTGATCTGATGTTTTCTTTGGGTGCTACTAATGATCAACTCGATTTTCCAACGGTTTATGGCTCGGCTAAGCAGGGCTGGATGTCTGACGATTGGAGAAAACCTTCACAGGATGTTAGTTTTCTGCTCGATACAATCTTAAAATTTATACCTCCTCCTCAAAAAATGGAAGGTAGTCTGCAAATGATGATAACTTCTCTTGATTACAGCAGTTACTTAGGACGAATTGCCGTTGGCCGTATACATAGAGGAAGATTACAAGCAGGAATGGAAGTTTCTGTTGTGCGACGCGACGGGAGTATAAATAAATCGCGCATTAAGGAATTATATATTTTCGAAGGTTTAGGAAAGGAAAGAATAAAAACTTCCGTTGAGGCGGGCGAAATCGTTGCTGTTTTAGGGCCCGAAGAATTTGACATTGGAGATACGATTGCAGATGCCGAAAATCCTGAACCTATCCCGCCTATCAAGGTTGATGAACCGACTATGAGTATGGTTTTTACTATTAATACGAGTCCGTTTTATGGAAAGGAAGGAAAATTCGTAACCTCACGTCATCTTCGTGAAAGACTCTTCCTCGAGACCCAGAAAAATCTTGCATTAAGAGTTGAAGAAACCTCTTCGCCCGACACTTATGTGGTTTATGGAAGAGGTGTACTTCATCTTTCTATCTTGATTGAGACCATGCGCCGCGAAGGATATGAGTTTCAAGTTGGCCAGCCTAAGGTTATTATCCGCCAGATAAATGGAGAAAAATATGAACCCATAGAATTTCTTTCTATAAATGTACCAGAAAAATTTAGTGGGAAAATCATCGATATTGTTACTTCGCGCAAAGGAGAATTAGAAGGTCTTCATACACGGAACGACCGAACCTATTTAGAATTTAGCCTGCCGGCAAGAGGAATTATAGGATTGCGCAATGCCATATTGACAGCCACCGAAGGAGAAGCCGTAATGGCCCATCGTTTCAAAGGATTCGAGCCATGGAAGGGAGATATACCTCACAGAAGAAATGGAGTTCTTATAGCCATGGAAACTGGAGAAGCCATTACTTATTCGCTCGATAAGCTTCAAGATAGAGGTACTTTCTTTATAGAACCAGGACAAAATGTATATGCAGGCCAAATTATTGGCGAAAATAGCCGCAACACTGATCTTGTGGTCAATGTTATCCATACAAAAAAACTTACCAATATTAGAGCAGCTGGAAGCGACGAAAAGGCTGTTATCTCACCTCCTCGCTTGTTTTCACTCGAAGAAGCCCTTGAATATATCACTGAGGATGAATATGTTGAGGTTACACCAAATGCCATCAGAATGCGTAAAATCGTCCTAGATCATTTGAAAAGAAAACGTGAAAATAAAATCGAAGAATAATAGATTTTTTGCCAATGTTTGGTTTATGGTTATACATCATAAGTTAAATATTAACAATTAAGTTTATAAACAATAATAAAGGACAAAAACATAGGAAATATTCCTTTGAGTTTCATTATGTAAAATCTTTTCGGCAGAAAATTACAACCCGAACATTAACGATTTTTATTATTTTCGTAGCAAATCTACTTTTGGATATTCTTCATTATCTTCAAAACTTAATAATGACTATCGTATTGATTCTTGATATTTTTTACAACCCACCCCTTTATCATTCAAATATTAATAATGAATTTGCATGAAAAATCCTTTCCGTTTTTTCACTGACAATTTGTATTATGTGAGTAAAAGCTTATTGTTTTTAAGTGCAACGATAATTATTTTACTACTATTCCCGCGTGAAGGAAAATTTAAATATGAATATGTGAAAGGGAAGCCATGGCTTCACGAAGATTTAATTGCCCCATTCGATTTCTCGGTAATGAAAACAGTGAAGGAATATGAAGCACAAAAGGAAAGATTATTAACAAAGAGTCGTTTATATTTTACTTATCAACCTGAAATCACTACAAATAAGAGGGCAATGGTTTCTCAAGCCTTGATGGATTTTTTAGGTCTTTCTCCCGGTGATACTTTATCGGATAAGCCTTCTGCAGAAGTTTACAGAAAACTAATTCAAATTGCTGATACAATATACAGAAGAGGAATCATCCAAATTGTACCCGAACTTACTTCTTTACCTAAAGGTCAACCTATAATGATAGTAAAAGGAAATATTGCCCAAGAGGTTTACCCTGATCAATTTTTTACCATTCAGTCTGCCGATGATTACATAATTTCGCATTTAAATGATATTGATGCGGTGTACAGACAAAAGGCTCGACAGTCTCTTGAAATGGGTTTGGCGCATAACATCACATATAATAAAGAGCTTACTGAAAAAACACAACAACAATTGTTAGCTAATCTTTCCAAGGTAAAAGGCTTGGTTCAACGAGGGCAAAAAGTGATTTCCAAGGGCGAAGTAATCGATGAGGAAAAGTTTCAGATTCTTGAATCTCTTCGCATAGAAACCGAGAAACGATTGGGTACAGGGCAAGCGCGCCTGGCTGTTTTCATTGGGCAAATCATTTTAGTAAGTTTAGCTATGCTTGTGCTGGGTTTGTTTCTATATTTCTTTAGACCTAATATTTTTGTTGATAACCGGCAAGTAGGTCTTATTCTTCTTATCATTATTTCAATGGTAGGACTGACTTCATTGGTGTTATCCAATCAAACTATGCTGCTGTATGTAATCCCGGTTTGCATGGTACCCCTGATAACGAGAATCTTTTTCGATACACGCGTTGCACTTTATGTTCATATCATTACTATAATTCTTATTGGATTCCTTGTCCCGAATAGTTTCGAATTTATCTTTTTGCAGCTTATCTCAGGGCTGATAACTATTTTTACCGTAGCTAACTTTCATAGACGTCAACAATTTGTAATTACGGCAGCTTATGTATTTTTGGCATACTCAGCGGTTTATTTTGGTTTGCATCTCATTCAAGAAGGGAATTTTTCGGGTTTAAAGGCTTTCAATTTTATCCTTTTTGGCGGAGCTTCTGCTTTGTTACTGCTTGCGTATCCCGTTGTGTATATTCTTGAAAAATTATTTGGGATGGTAACCGATATTACATTACTCGAAATTAGTGATGTTAATTATAAACCCTTGAAAGAGCTTTCGTCGCTTGCTCCGGGAACATTTCATCATTCCATACAGGTAGCCAATTTAGCTGAAGAAGTTATTCATCAAATTGGAGGGAATCCTCTTCTGGTGAGAGCTGGTGGATTGTATCATGATATAGGGAAAATGGAAACGCCCATGTATTTCATAGAAAATCAATATACTGGTTTTAATCCTCATGAAGAACTTTCGCCTGCCGAAAGCGCCGAAATCATTCTTAATCATGTTCGAAATGGAATAGAGAAAGCTCATAAATACAAACTTCCCGAGCAGGTTATCGATTTTATTAGAACCCACCATGGCACACGCAGAGTTGAATATTTTTATCGTATAAGTAAGCAAACAGAGCTGCAGTCTGATATCAATGAGCAGGCATTTACATATCCCGGCCCAATACCCTATTCTAAGGAAACTTGTGTGCTAATGATGGCTGATAGCGTCGAAGCCGCATCAAGAAGTTTACGCCAGACCGATGAAATTCATATCGAGGCTCTTGTGGAAAACTTAATCGATTCAATGATGAATGCGCATCAATTCGATAATGCCAATATTACGTTAAAAGATATCACTCTTGCTAAGAAAATTTTTAAGCAACGCTTACTTCATCTTCATCATTTGAGAATTGAATACCCTACCTGAATTGTTAACGATTCACGATAATCTCCTCGATGTGCTGAGCTATAGCATGTATATATTCTCCGCTATATGGTCCTTGGTTAAAGAGAAGATCTATAACACTTAGGTTGGGTAAGAAACCATATTTTGGACTAAAAGGCTGAAAATAACTTTCAAAATAAACGTTTGACAATATCCCTTTTCGGTTTGGTACAATTTCGTTTCTCAAATCTATAATTTCCTCTGGCCATTCAGCGCTATATTTTTCGGTAAGAAGGATATTTTTATCTATATGTAAAATTTTAAGTAATTTCCACAATGCTTTTTGATTAAAGTCTATTAATTTATAATATGGTTCGGTGAATAAAGTTTCGAATTCATCTTTGTAATACTGAAAAAATGCCGATCGGTTATAGGCAGTTTCGATGGATCTCCAGTGAATTTTTTGCCAAGCTTGCTTATTGTCTATCAAGATTTCGTTGATAGAGGTATGATTTCCGTTGGGACGAACTACGGGAATTATCAACATCTGGCGACCATTTGGCCCTGCAATATAACATCTGTTACGGTAAGTTTGTCGTGCATAGGTTTCGTGATTTTCAATCCAAACGTGATTGGCTGCTTTAATTACACCAAAATATTGTATGTTAGGCAAATATGCCGTGCTCAGCAAAAAGTCCATTCCTTGATTTTTTTACAAAGATATTCTCTTCTTGAAAATGTTGATAATAAATCAATTCTAAGAATTTTTGCCTTTATATTTAGTCGAAATGTATATGAAAACTGGGATTTGATAAAAAAGCCCGCAAGAGAAATACGATGATCTCGAGCGGGCTAAAGGTCTAAAAGAATATGTTTTATGCCTTCAAAAGCACATCTTCAATGGCTTTCTTTAAACTGTCTTTAGGCAGAGCACCAACAGCCATTTGTGGCTGGCCATTTACTGGGCAAAAAAGAATAGACGGGATACTTCTAATACCAAAAGCAGCCGCAAGTTCTTGCTCAGCTTCAGTATCGACTTTATAAAAATTTACCTTCCCGTTATATTCTTTCGATAATTCTTCCAGAACTGGTGCAACCATCTTACAAGGGCCACACCAATCTGCATAAAAATCAATTACACACGGCAATTTACCTTCAAATTTCCATTGGTCGTTCTTGTCGTAATTAAAAACTTTTTCCTGAAAAGTCTGTTTGGTTAAATGTTCCATAGAAAAATTTAATAAAGGTTAAAGTGGATGTTATTTTAAATAAATTTTAAACTTCTGTTATAGAGATGATTTCTTATTTCCTAAGAGAAATTCTTCTATTACTTCGATGTAAGAGTCTTTTGGCAAAGCACCTGTGGCCATCTGAGGTTTCCCTTTCATCGGGCAGAATAGAACCGATGGGATAGCGCGAATCCCAAAGGCGCTTGCTACCTCTTTCTCTTTATCGGTATTCACTTTATAAATAGTGACTTTTCCTTGGTATTTTAAAGCCAGTTCTTCCATGATGGGAGCTACTATCCTACATGGCTTGCACCAATCGGCATAAAAATCGACTACACAAGGTCGTTCGCCTTCAAATACCCATGTATCGGGGCTTTTTTCCCAATTAAAAACCTTTTCCTTGAATTCAGCCGAGGTTAGATAAATTACTTTGCCTTCGTTTTCTGTTTTTTTGATACTCGATTGAGCAGAAATTCCGAAAGCAATAAAATTGAGCCCAATTAATAAAGGTATGAGTCTTAATAGTGTTTTCTTCATGGTATTCTATTTTTTATTTTCTTCAATAAACATTTTAGTAAGCTAAAGGTTGCGATCCTGGCACATTCCCTAAGCAAAACTGCTGTATGTAATCGTTGAACATTTTACGCGTGGCTTCTTCACCAGGAGCTATTCCGGCTGTCATTCGCGGTTCGCCCTCTTGTGGAATGAAAAGAAAAGAAGGTATAGTCCTTATTCCGAAAAGCATAGATAATTCTTTTTCCTTATCTGTATCAATCTTGTAAAAATTTACTCTTCCTGCATATTCTTTAGCTAAATCTTCAAGAATAGGAGAGGCGATTTTACATGGTTTGCACCAATCGGCATAAAAATCTATTACACTTGGCTTATTACCTTTGTATTTCCATTGATCAGGTGAACTGGTATAATCCCAAATCATCTCCCGAAAAAGTTCCCCATTTAACTGAACCACTTGTTCACTCAAGGCTCCCTTGTCTGTTTGGTTTTCTGATGATTCGGTCTTCTGATTTCTTCCACATGAGATAAAGGCTAAAATCGCTATACTCAACGTAGTAAAGAGAAAGATTTTCTTCATACTTTCATTCGATTTTGAATTGGCAAAATTAATTTAATTTTAAAATTAAAGCGCATGTTTATCACTCTTTTTATTTTTGCAAATCACAGGCCAAAATCCTGTCTATTGATGAATGAACAGATAGAAGGTTTTTATGTTCAAATACAATAGATTTATTTTGAATTGATTACACATAAAGAATATTTCATATTCATTATATTAAATATGACATATTGTCATGGATGAAATTTTTAAGATTTTTAAAGATATTGATTTGGAAGGTATTCGTAGCATGTTTCCAGGGGAGGAGGATTGTCTGAAATTTTTAGCTCAGCAAAAATGGAAGGATGGATTTGTTTGTCGCAAATGTGGACATAGGAATTACTGTGAAGGACGTACGCCTAGTTCACGTCGATGTACACGTTGTAAACATGAGGAATCTGCTAAGGCTCATACTATTTTTCACCATTGTCGTTTGCCTTTACCTGAGGCTTTTGCACTTGCTTCTGTTATTTGTCGTAATCCTGGAATCTCGAGCTACGAGTTAGCGAGGAATCTTAATCTGCGGCAGATGACATGTTGGAAATTAAGAAAGAAAATCGAGGAATGCCAACAACTACTAGAAAAAACAGAATTATAGCGAGATATAAGATTTTCATCAGACTAGATACGGGGTTATAAAAAATGATTGATTTTGACAAGATAGCCTTAAGTAAAACCTAATAAAACAATTGATTATGGGAACCAGAAAATTGTAATGAGTTCTGTTGTGTTATGGTTTCTTTTATCTATCATTCCGCTTTCTTGTTCAACCCAGAAAAAGGTGGATGGTCCACCACCCTGGACGCCGGCTCATGGATACAGAGCTCAAGTTCGCCACATTTATTTTCCCGAGTATAACATTTATTTCGATTTAAAGCGAAATGTGTATATGTTTATGAGTGGGGACAACTGGGTGGTAGGAGTGAATCTTCCTCCACATTTAGCTAAAGCAAATCTAAAAAGAGCTGCTAAAATTGAACTAGAATTGAATATCGACGATCCCTACAGATTTAATGCCGACCATAAAGGTAAATATAAGGTGCAGGTTAAAGCTACTCCAGAAAAGAAGAAACCCAACAAAGGGAAGAAGATAAAATATAATTAAAGGTTGAATAACAATTCTTTAATTCTTTATAAAGAGGATAAGAAAAGTATTGTGTATGGTGGTTAGTACACAGGGCATGGTGGTTAGAGATTAGTGATTAGAATGTTGGAAAGTTCATAAAGTGATTGGGGGTTGATGCTTGGTGGCCGGAGAATGGAGATGGGTGCAAAGAGTCATCAATGGTTCTTTGTGAGCTTTTTGGAAAACTTTTATGTTTTTAGTAGTGAAAATAGCCCGTGTTCTCTCCCTATCCATCTCCTGAACGAAATAGTAATAAAAAACTATAATTTTGCTGGTTCAAATCATATTTTACCTTGATGAAATTGTCGAAAAGCCTTGTAGGAATTTTTCTTGCCATACTAATTCTTTTCTCTTCTTCATGCACACAAAAAAAAGAAAAGGCGTTGGATAACCAACCTGATACTATTCCCGTAGTTTTAAAAAATTTGAATGAGCGTTTGAGGGATGATCCTGGGAACGTGGAATTTTATTACGATCGAGCCTCTTGGTTTATTCAAAATGCAAGATATAGCGAAGCTCTTAAAGATCTCAATGCAGTAGTAGGAAAAGATTCTATCAATCCAAAATTATTTAGTTTATTGGGTGATGTGTATCTTAATATGGGGAAACCCATTCAGGCAGAAGAATATTACTCAAGAGCTCTTCGTCTCGATCCTGCCTGCAATGATGCTCTGATAGGATTAGCCAGAAACTATCTGGTGTTGAAAGATTACGATCAAACGTTTGCCTTTACTGCTAAGGCTATTACCCATAAAGCCTTGAATCCACAGGCTTATTATCTGGCAGCCTGGGCATTTGCCGAAAAGGGTGATACATTAAGCGCCATAAAGAATTTCTTAAAAGCCATAGAACAAGATCAGGATTTTTTTGATGCCTATGTGCAATTGGGCATTCTTTATGGGAAAAAACAACCCCAAATGGCCGAGGGATTTTTTAAAAATGCCCTCCGTATTAAACCCAACCATATCCATACAATGTATTTACTGGCATTACTTTATCAAGATACGGAACAAACTGACAAAGCTCTTGCTGTCCATCAATCGGTTCTGGCCATCGATCCTAATTATACGCCTTCCATCTTTGCCATGGGTTATATTTATATGGCCGATTTGCTCGATTTCCAAACAGCCCTTACGTGGTTCGACCGTGTGATTCAACTCGACGAGAAAAATGCTGCTGCCTATTTAAACCGTGGATATTGCTATGAACAACTGGGCGCTATAAGTAGGGCTTCAGCCGATTATAACAAAGCTATAAGTCTTCAACCCAACTTTCAGAAAGCCATAGAAGCTCTTCAACGTATTGCTGAAGAATAACCACATCAATTATCGATAATTTTTACGAATCTCGTTCAGTTCAGCCATTAAATGCTCGCAGGCTTTTTTCAATAATAGTAAATCTTCGTCTAAACCAGAACTATCAAGCGATTTTCCCTTCTTCTCGAGTTGAAAAGCTATTTGACGAGCATCTTCATCATAAAAATTTGCAATGACGCCCTTTAGGCTATGCGCATGCTTGGCAAGACTGTCGAAATCGTGTGCTTGAATATCTTTCTCCAATTCTTTGATCCTTGTCGGATATTCACGAATAAAAATCTCTATAATCTCATCGATGACTTCCTTATCGAAGTTCTCATACATGTTTGTAAATGTAGTCCTGTCGATCATAAACTAAAGTTTAAAAACCCACTTTATTACGAATGAAGATTTTAGAATGATGAAAATTCGAAATCGAATGAATTTGATATTCTAATTCATTGTTTCAAAATTACTATTTTTTCGGTTTACTAGAATTTTACTTATCATTTTAACTATCGAATAGTTTTAAAAAATGAAAGACTTATACATAGCCTATAAGTAATTGTGAAACAAATCAGGCAGCAAGCAATCCATAAGAAAAAATCATGTAGATATTATGACTGGGCAGATTTTACTGATTTTGCGTTCTTTCGGCGTTCGGCTTCGGCTTTCAGATCAATTACAGGGCATGAGTTGCAATCTTTTGAAATGCATCCATCACAAGGGCCTGAATTTCGTTTTGAAAACCTATAGAAACGATAAACTACACAAAAGACTGCTGAAATTACTATGATAAAGGTGAGAATTTTCTGTATCATACTGGTAAAGAAGGAAATTTAGGAAAAAATTTAATAATGATGTCGTAAGCTATCCACAAGGCGAATGCGGCAAAAAGTAGAGACCATACCACCTCATGAATTCCTGTAAGTTGCCTAAGACTGTGGGCGTCACCACTTTTTGGTGGGGCTTTAATGCTCAATATCAGCAGAAGCAACACTGAGGCCACGGCATCACCAAGCAAAAGTACACTAAAAATGAGGGCAATCCAATATATAATCTCATACGACAGAAAATATAAGGCTGCTACATTAAGAATAATAAACGCACAAAGCCAGATTACACCATAAATATTTCTGACAAAAAAGATCAAACAGAATAGACTCATGCCAGTAAACAGTATGATTACAGCCCTTTGTTGTTGATGATATAACAAATAGAACATCAACCAAGCCATAGCGGTCGAAAAAGGGTAGCCTATCAGAGAAACAATAATCCTTGCAAACTTGCCTTTAGTGCTAGAGATAGTAGTTCCAGACAAATCTGAGAATAATTCTATCTTATAAACTTTTCCACTAAATAAAAGGGTCGTGAGCGCATGTCCAGTTTCGTGCACCATGGTATTGATAACTCTAAAAAAAGGTCCGATCAAAGGAACACGACCCAAAAGGATAGCTGCACATAACATTGCATAAAAAATAAGAGTCTCTTCTTTCATGGTTGCATCTTCAAAATACAAAATTAAGACTAAAGATGTGCTCAAAAACTCTTCAGAAAAACAAAAGAAACTAAGTTCATAATGTATTTTCTGTGAGGGTTTTGAATCAGCTGATGATACTTTGCATCGCCATTTTATTGCAGTCCAAGAGAGAATACCTACATTTGAAACCTCAAACATCTTTGTCGATGTCAAAACAACGTTTTCAGAATCAAGAGAATAACAAAAGCACTCTTCATTTTACTTTTTCAGCTATAGATGCAAAAGCCAATTACGAAGAAACTCGCCAACAAGTTGGCTATGTAAACCGTAGGCAAGCCACTCAGGAAGATTACGATCGTATTGGGTTCAAATCAGGCCTCGAAGTTCATCAACAATTGCTTACCGATAAGAAATTATTCTGCAATTGCCCGGCAGGTCTTTATCATGCCGATGATGATTACGATGCCGAGGTGATACGTCACATGCGGCCCACCTTGAGTGAACTCGGTGAATATGACGGTACTGCTTTAATGGAATTCAAAACCCGCAAAAATATCATTTATAGAATCAAATATGACAGTGCTTGTACGTATGAGGTCGACGATACTCCTCCTTTTCCCTTGAACCGTCAAGCCTTAAGAATTGCCATCGAGATTTCACTTTTATCTAAACTAAATATTGTTGGAGAGGTACATATCACACGAAAACAATACCTCGATGGTTCTATTCCGACAGGATTTCAGCGCACAGCCATTGTTGGGGTGGAAGGTGAAATTCCTTTACGCCATAAAAAAGTAAGGCTTATTCAACTTAGTGTCGAAGAAGATGCTTGCCGTGAGATTTCCGATATTGGACATTTTCGCACTTTCAAAACCGATCGTTTGGGTATGCCTCTAATAGAAACGGTAACTTATCCAGATTGCCTCAATCCTGATGAAGTAATGGAAGCTTGTAATTACATTCGATTTCTCAATCGTAGCACGGGTTATGTAAGAACAGGAAGTGGTTCAGGCCGTGAAGATGTAAATGTTAGCTGTAGGGGAGGTCATCGTGTAGAAATTAAAGGCGTTTCGCATACTCGCTGGATTCCTGAATTAACACATAATGAAGCCTTTCGTCAATGGGCTTTGTTGCTCATTCGAGATAAATTACAATCTCGTATCCGAAAGGAAAATTGGAGGATGACCTACAAACGTTTGAATTTTTTCGATTTCCATTTCAATTTACCCGCCTTGATTTATGCACGCGACAATCGTTATAGAATTGTTGCAGTGAACTTGCCTCAATTTCGTGGTATCCTGTCTCATTTCACTCAACCAGAGCATTGCTTTGCCAACGAAATTTCAGACCGCTTAAAGGTAATTGCCTGCATAGAGAAACCTAACATGACTCATTCCGAAGCTTTTGTTCAGGAAATCAATGAAGAAGACTGGAGCAAAATCTGCCAGATATTGCAAGCCGAAGAAAATGATGCCCAGATTGTATTTTGGGGGCCAGAAGATGATATCTCAACCGCATTAGAAACTATAGAAGAACGTTGCTTGATGGCATTCGACGGAGTTCCGCCTGAAACCCGAAAATCCTTCGAAGACGGAACCACTATTTTCGAACGTGTCTTACCTGGCGCCGACCGTATGTATCCAGATACCGATTCTGCCCCTATTCCTTTGACTGATGATTACATAGAAGAAATTCGTAAAGATTTGCCCACAGAAGTCATGGTTCGTTATAATCAATTGGTTCAATGGAACGTACCTCAAGATACCTTTACCTATATCTTCAAAAAAAATCTTTATCCCCTTATCGAAAGGATTTATACCGAGCTTGAAATCCCGGCACGATTTACAGGAAGCTTTTTAGGGCATACAGTCAAATACATAGAAGGACAAAAGGGTCCTTCATCTACTTTCCAGTTCGACCGCATCTACGATCTCCTCAAATACCTAAAGAATAATCATCTCGATTTGAGATTGGCCCAAAAAATGTTCCCCGAAGTTTACGACCATCCTGGTATGGATTTCGACTCTGTGCTTACAATTCTTAAATTCAAACGCATAGCAAAAGAAGATCTTCTTTCCAAAATAGATTTCTTGTCGAAAAAATTCGACGAAATCGCCATTAACCCAGAACCTGAAAATAAAATCAATTGGATTATGGGACAACTCCAGGAAACTGCATTAGGAAATATTTCTATGAAAGATTTGAGAAATTTACTCGAATCTTTAATTTTTTAAATTTAAATGAAGTAAAATATGCTGAGAAATTAGACTATTTTACTAAATTAAAAAAATAATGGATTTAAAATAAAAGGTTTTAAATATCAAATTATTAAATTTTTTATAGTCTCTAAGAAAAGGGAATAACGTTAATAATAATCGATTCGACTAAATTCAGTTACATACAATGAGTGAAGATATTTTTCAGGGTTATAAAGGCAGGGCACTCGAGATATTGAAGCAATTCAATGTAAGAGTATGGGGACAGGCTGAAATAAAAACCAGCCGTGGTGATTTCAAGGGCACTGTTTTACCGAGAGCAGAAAACGATGATGATTTGCACATCGTAATAAAGATAGCCACAGGTTACAATATCGGTATTGATGTTCGTACAATAATCGAGATGAAAGAGGTGGGTTATAAAAAAGCCAATTATAAAATACCCGAAAAGCAATTTCCTTTTACGGCGGGTTTACCGAAGGTGAAACTTCTTGGTACGGGAGGCACAATTGCATCAAGGCTCGATTATCGGACAGGTGCTGTAATTCCGGCCTTCACCCCTGGTGAGCTTTATGGTGCTGTGCCTGAATTAGCCGACATTTGTAATCTCGAAACCGAAAAGCTATTTGCAGTATTCAGTGAGAATATGGGGCCAGCTCAATATAAAGCGCTTGCAATAGCCATAGGAAAAGAGATAGAGAAAGGAGTAGATGGCATTGTGATAGGTCATGGCACTGACACACTTTCGCATACAGGAGCTGCACTTTCGTTCATGGTACAGAATTCACCTGTTCCTATTATTTTGGTTGGTTCCCAGCGTTCATCCGACAGGCCAAGCAGTGATGCTGCTTTGAATCTGATGCATGCTATGACTGCAGCCGGTCATGGCGATATAGCCGAGGTTTTAGTTTGCATGTTTGGGCCTACTAGTGATGAATATGGATTGCTTCATCGTGGAACCAGGGTTAGAAAAATGCATTCAAGCTATCGCTCTACCTTCCGTACCATTAGCGATACCCCCGTCGCTATGGTTACACGCAAAGGAGTCACACCTATTAAGAAAAAATACAATCCTCGTAGAAAAGACCGACAAGTTACCATCAAACCATATTACGACGAACATGTTACCATGCTTTATTATTACCCTGGTATGCATCCCGACATACTAAATGGAATTATCGACATGGGCTACAGAGGAATCATATTCGTGGGAACAGGTCTTGGACACGTTAACAAGGAACTTTATCCCGCTATCGAAAGAGCACATAAATTGGGCATTCACATGTTTATGACCGTTCAAACTATTTGGGGCTATGTTCACATGTTCGTTTACGATACTGGCCGCGATATGATGGCCAAAGGAATCATTCCTGCAGGAAATATGTTACCCGAAACTGCATATATCAAACTTAGTTGGGTCTTAGGCCAAACCGACGATCCCGAAGAAGTAAAACGACTGATGCTCACCCCTATCAATGATGAAATTACCGAACGAGAACCTTATAATGGTTATCTTATTTTCCAAGGTGGAGTACCCGAAGTAGAGCAATTCTTAAAAAAAGTGCATAAATAAAAATTCACTTTGAATAAACTGACCCAAGGATTGTTTTTGCCAAACTTTTAATTTGGCTAATACACTAATCGAAAAAATTCGGTTGCAAAATGTTATCTCGAGTCGATGTGGCGTGACCCGCTACGTATGACTATTTTTTTCTCTTGATGAATAAGAAAGTAAAAGTAGTAGAGGTTTGCGTGAAATGCCGAATTGAGTTTTGATCTATCTGCTATCGCCCCATCCATTCATTAAGTCAAAATGTTGTTTTTTTATTAATATTCCGTTAACCAAGTGAATTTTAAATAATTATATTCACGTTAATAGCAGCAATTCATAGAGAAATTGTATTTGCTTGCAAGATTGCCAGTTATTTTTTATAGAAAAAACCATCGAAGTTTACTCCAAATGCTGTGGCGAATTTCTTTAAGCTAAAAAAGACAGAATTTTATCTGAATGATAAGATGAAAATGAATTGCTTATTGATTAAGACTATTGTATACCTGGGAATTGAGATTCTATGCTGCCTGTTACTAGTTTTAGTGCCTTGTTTAACAAAGTTTAAAAGCGGAAAACATCGAGTACTGTGAAAGTCTCTCTTTGCCTATATTTTGTAGCCCGTAGGGGAATCGAACCCCTGTTACAAGGATGAAAACCTTGCGTCCTAGCCCCTAGACGAACGGGCCTTACTTATATGAAAAAATTTAACTGTTTTTTCGGGCTGCAAAATTAGAAGTTTTCTATGAATCCTACAATGGTTGGCTAAATAATTTTCAAAATAATATATGGAAGCGCTTAAAACTAAGGCATTAAGGTTCGTCACTTAAATGTCCGGGTAGGTATGATTTCAAACAGAATATTGATAATTAATATCTTATGCTTCTTACAATTTCTCTTTCGATTCTATTTGTCTATTATATTTATCTGCAGCTATTTGTATATAATATTAATAGAAAAATAAGTCTTTAGGCGGTTTGAATGAATTCTGTTAAAACTATTTACGCTATGCTTCATCGACCTATCAGAGACTTCCTAACAATGATGCTTTGCCATTTCCGTTTCAAACTAAAAATAAAAAAGAATATTACAAGACAGCTACAATCAAATAAAATGTGGTTTATAAACCAAATCTATTCAAAGATTGTTATATTACAATAAATCACGTGTCTTTTGTGATTAAATCATCAAAATGAAATTTCGCAGGGATGCATAAATTTGCATGAAAGATCGAATCATTTTAAATTAAATCAACATTTTATGGATAATCAATATGATGTAATTGTAATAGGAAGTGGTCCAGGAGGTTATGTAGCTGGAATTCGTGCAGCTCAATTAGGGTTAAAAACAGCAGTAGTTGAAAAGGCAGAATTAGGAGGAGTATGCCTCAATTGGGGATGCATTCCCACGAAAGCACTTTTAAAGAGCGCTCAGGTAATTAACTATCTTTCACATGCATCTGACTATGGGGTAAAAATAGAAGGCACTGTTAGGGGCGATTTCGAAGGCATGATAAAACGTTCGCGTGAAGTTGCATCCACAATGAGCAATGGCATACAATATCTTTTTAAGAAAAACAAAGTGGAGCATATCAAAGGTTTTGGCAAGATAAAGCCGGCGCATGAAGTTGAGGTTTCTTTCGAAGATGGGAGTGTAAAAAATTATAGTGCAAAACATATTATTATAGCAACGGGTGCTCGTTCGCGTGAGCTTCCAAATCTTCGTCAGGATGGCAAACATATTATCGGTTATCGCGAAGCATTAACATTACCCAATCAGCCTCAATCCATGGTTATTGTGGGGTCAGGTGCAATAGGTTCGGAGTTTGCCTTTTTTTATAACTCCATTGGCACGAAGGTTACTCTGGTTGAGTTTATGCCCAACGTGGTACCCTTAGAGGATGAAGAAGTTTCTAAACAATTGGAACGCAATTTTAAAAAAGTAGGGATCAAGGTGATGACCGAATCGACTGTTGAGAAAGTTGAAGTGAAGGATGATAATTGCATAGTGACCATAAAAACCAAAAAAGGCGAAGAAACACTCGATGCCGACATCGTATTGTCAGCGGTAGGGATTACGCCTAATATTGAAGGAATCGGTTTAGAAGAAACCGGAATAAAAACAGAAAAGGGGAAGATTGTAGTGGATGAATTTTACCGTACCAATGTTGAAGGATATTATGCCATAGGAGACATCATTCCTACTCAGGCTTTAGCCCATGTAGCGTCACACGAAGGCATCATTTGTGTAGAAAAGATTGCCGGCCATGAGCCAACGCCTTTAAATTACGGGAATATTCCAGCTTGTACATATACCCAGCCCGAGATAGCATCGTTAGGGATGACCGAAAAAGCTGCTCGTGAAGCCGGATACGATATTAAAGTAGGAAAATTTCCCTATTCTGCCTCAGGCAAAGCAACCGCAGCTGGCCATCGCGATGGATTTGTAAAAGTAATAGTAGAAGCAAAATATGGGGAAATATTAGGCGTTCATATGATTGGCGATAATGTTACTGAAATGATTGCCGAAGCCGTTGTAGCTAGAAAACTCGAAAGTACAGGCAGAGAAATCATCGATAGTGTACATCCTCATCCCACCATGTCGGAAGCCTTTATGGAAGCTATGGCTGCAGCTTATGGAGAAGTTATTCATATTTAAGAGAACTCAATTTAATAAGCTCAGGACTGTGCTTTCGTATTACTCACTAAAAGAGATTGTTATTAGAGCGGTGTTTCATTATTCGAACTTTTTGTTTAAAGGATAATAATTTTCTAAAGATTGGTTTATACGGGCATTTAGTAAATTTGTAAGCACCCAAATCAGATAAAAAATCATCATTCATGAAAACACTTATAGTTGCCCGACATGCAAAATCGTCATGGGAATTTCCTCAGCTTAATGACGAAGACAGGCCGTTGTTGAACAAGGGGAAAAAACGTACGCACAAGGTCATTCAGGCATTGCAAGACAAGGATTTTACCAAACCTCAGTTAATTATTTCAAGCCATGCAATAAGGGCCTTCGAAACGGCACGCATGTTTGCTTCTTTCTTACATTATCCTGAAAATCAAATTCAAATCAGCCAAACAGTTTATTATGGAAATAAAGACCATATTACTGATCTTTTTTATTCGTTAGATGATGATATTGAATGTGTTATGATAATAGGGCATAATCCCAACATTCTTGCCTTTGTCAATCAGTTTCTTACCGAGCCATTAGATAGCTTGCCTACTTCAGGTGTGGTTATATTGGAATTGCCTATTGACAAATGGACCCAACTATCAGAATCAAAGGCAATTAAAATGATGAAGATTTTCCCAAAAGAAACTGGTAAACAGCCAAATGCATAACTTTGCATCACTTTTAGCAAGGTAAAAAATCAAGAACCCATGAATATATCAGATAATTTTAAAGAAGATGATTTATTCATTAACCGTGAAATAAGCTGGTTGCAATTTAACGAAAGAGTTTTACAAGAGGCCTCCGACCCTACAACCCCTTTATTGGAAAGAATTAAATTCTTAGGAATATTTTCTAACAACAGAGATGAATTCTTTCGCGTCCGAGTAGCTACTATTCATCGAATGAACATGCTAATGCAAAAAAAAGAACTCGATTATAGAATCAATTTCGATCCCAAAAAATTATTGACAGAAATATACACTATAGTCGAGGACCAAGAAAAGAGGTTTACAGCTGTTTATCAAGACTTAACTCGGCAATTGAAAGAAAATGGAATCTTTATCGTTAACGAAGAGGAACTTACCAAAGAGCAAGGAGAATATGTAAGAAGTTTTTTTAACCAGCATATTCGGTCGTATGTTTTCCCCATTATGCTCAACAATGTAAAAGACCTGACTTTTCTAAAAGATCAGAATTTTTATCTGGCTGTTGTAATGGCTGATACGACTAAAAAGAACAAGACTCGTTTTGCTTTATTAAAAGTGCCTGTTCAGATAGTAGGCAGGTTTATTATCTTGGATCCACCGGAAAACAACAAAAATTCTCATTTTATCATTTTATTGGATGATGTAATACGATATTGTTTACCTGATATATTTTCTGTTTTTGGATATAATCATTTTGAGGCTTATACTGTGAAGTTTACTCGTGATGCAGAGCTTGATATTGATAATGATGTTTCTAAGAGTTTTATCGAGCGTATAGAAGAGAGTTTAAAACAGCGAGAGAAAGGCGTGCCGGTACGTTTTGTTTACGATGAAAAGATGCCATTAGTACTTTTAGATAAGCTAAAACAAAAAATGAGAATTAACGAGAAAGACACTTTAAGAGCTGGCAGTAGGTATCATAATTTCAAAGATTTCATGAAATTCCCCAAAATCAATAATCCTGCCTTTTATTTCGAACCTCTCCCGCCTTTGGCTCATCCTCTGCTTCCTCCTAATCACAGCATTCTGGCCGTTATGCGACAACAAGACATTATGCTGCATTATCCTTATCATTCGTTTCAATATTTGATTGATTTGTTGCGTGAAGCCTCTATCGATCCCCAAGTAAAGGAAATAAAAATGACCTTTTATCGAACTGCACGCGATAGTTCGGTCATCAATTCTTTGATTAATGCAGCCCGCAATGGCAAAAAAGTTACAGTTTTTCTGGAATTACAAGCCAGGTTTGAGGAAGAGACCAACATTTACTGGGTCAACCGACTGCAAGAAGAGGCTGTAGAAATCATTCCAACCATACCCGATTATAAAGTACATGCTAAACTTTTGGTTATTAAAAGAATAGAAGAAGATGGAAACGAATTGCTCTATTGCAATGTCAGCACAGGCAATTTTAATGAATCGACTGCTACGGTTTATGCGGATGACAGCCTTTTTACTACCGATCCTCGTATTACAAAAGACGTAGATAAAGTATTTACATTATTTAAAAGTAGATACATACCTCCCACTTTCGAAAATCTTTATGTGTCACCTTTTAACATTCGTAGCTTTATTATTCGGCAACTGAATAATGAGATAAGAAATGTAAAAGAAGGAAAGGAAGCTTGGGCAATTCTGAAGGTCAACAGCCTGGTTGATGAAGAAATAGCCAATAAAATATATGAAGCGGCTCAATCTGGAGTAAATATCAAGCTTTCGGTAAGAGGTATTTGTGTAATTAAACCCGGTATTCCGAATTTAAGCAATAATATCGAAGCTCTGAGCATTGTAGATCGTTTCCTGGAACATTCTCGTGTATTCATTTTCTGTAATAGCGGACGCAATAAGTTTTTCATCAGTTCGGCCGACTTAATGCCTCGTAACCTCGATCATCGTATAGAAGTGGTTTGCCCCATCTTCGATAAGGGAATACAAAAAGAATTAATGCAAATGCTTCAAATAGAGCTAAACGCAAATGTTAAAGCTCGCACTTTAGATTATGGACACATTAACGAATATCGTTCGGTGAATCCCACAAAAAAAATAAGATCTCAACACGAAAAATATTACATGTTTCGCAACATGCTCAAAATGAACAACACTGTAGAAGGTAACACAAAATCATAATGTGCTTATTCTTAATGATTTGAATAGGCATGGGTATACATTAAATTCTATCTTAGTGTATGCCAAGAATAATAAAAACATTACTACCTATGGTAAAGCCACAATAAGGAAGTTAATTATAGGCTTCATGATATTTCTGTCATACACTAAAATCTTATAAATGAAATTTGGTTTTTGAATCTTCGTAAAGGATGGTCCTATTGTTTTCCGCACTTTCTTGCTACATCATCATAAGTACTTGATTATCAATATTAATTTTGTGATTTTGGGTGTTGCAAATTTTTTATCATGTTTATCAGAAAAGTAAAAATAGGTCTGGAAGAGTGTCTGTACAGGTGATACAGAAGTTTCGTCGTAGCTGCAATGTTGTCAAAACTATCGGTTGCGCCACCACACAGCACGAAATTGAAAGGTTAGAGCAATTAGCCATGGAAGAGATAGAGCGTTTGAGTGAGAATCAGCTGAAGCTTTTTAGTTACGAGGGTAACGAGATCATCGAACAAACCTTTTCAATACTAGCCAATAGCAGTATTCGTCGCGTAGTACCTGAGTTGATTTTGGCAAGATCTACGATTATATTGGGTTTAATGCTATCGGGGAGGAACTGTACTGGCACTTGGTCATAGCACGGTTGGCTTTTCTTTAAGCAAGCTAAAAACGGTAGATTACATGTATCGTTATCAAGGGAAAAGCATCGAAGTGGATACGGTTTATCGTTTCTCGGACAAATTGAGCGACAAACTCAAGCCAACGGAATCGCATAGAAGCTCATATCTGCATTGCTTTTGTGGCCTACTGCATACTCAAGGAGCCTGAAAGAGTCCTATTGAAAGAGAAATCGGCCCTATCGTTAAAAAGGGCCAGTGAGTTGACACAAAACATGTATCAAATCACCTATTCTTTACTCGAATCAAGATAATCAAAATCCAAGCTTCTCAAAATGGATGAGGAGCAGGCTAAGCTATACCGAATTGTTTGTAAAAATTTTTAGGATGTCGCAATGTAGAAAAGAGGTCGAAGCTTTACCTATAGTTGATAAATGGATATTTCCTTACAAATTTAGAGCCTGGGGACAAGACTTCAGTACTGTCCCATCTTTTTTCGGTCAAAAGTGAAAAATTCCAAGCAAAAGATGAGAAATTATTCGTTGACGAATTTTACGCCGGGAAGTTCTTTGCCTTCAATGTATTCGAGCATAGCCCCGCCGCCTGTGGAAACATAGCTCACCTGATTGGCCAGTTGATATTTATTGATAGCAGCTACTGAATCGCCTCCACCCACCAAAGAGTATGCACCTTTAGTTGTAGCCTCAGCAATACACTGTGCAACTGCCACTGTGCCCGTTTCGAAATTACTCATTTCGAAAACACCCATAGGACCATTCCAAAGCAAAGTCTTAGAATGAGTAATCACGTCTTTGAAGAGTTCAATCGTTTTGGGGCCAATGTCAAGACCTATCCATCCGTCAGGAATTTCATCGGATTGGCAAATCTTACGGTTGGCTTCATTATCGAATTTATCGGCAATCACCACATCTACCGGGAGTAAGACCTTTATGCCCAACTGCTTTGCTTTTTCGAGCGTTTCTAAAGCAACGGGGATGAGTTCATCTTCGACGAGTGAATTTCCTACTTTGCCACCCTGAGCCTTAATGAAAGTATACATCATTCCTCCACCAATAATTAGGTTATCCACTCTTTGCATCAGATTACGAATGATCTCGATCTTTCCAGAGACCTTGGCACCTCCTAAAATTGCAGTAAACGGATGTTCGGCTTCTTCGAGAACCTTTTTCAGAGCGGCTAATTCATTGCCCATCACATAACCAAACATTTTGGCTTGTGGGAAGAATTTTGCAATAATTGCCGTGGAAGCATGCGCCCGATGTGCCGTACCAAAAGCATCGTTTACGTAAACATCGCCCAGCTTGGCTAATTTTCCAGCAAATTCCTCATCTCCTTTTTCTTCTTCCTTGTAAAAACGTAGATTCTCTAAAAGCAAAATTTCACCAGGTTTCAGTTCTGATGCCATTTTTAATGTATCTTGACCTATGCAGTCGGGAGCAAATTTCACTTCTACGCCCGTTACTTTCTTCAAGTAAGGCAGCAAATGCCTGAGGCTGTATTTATCGGATGGACCATCTTTAGGCCTACCTAAATGCGACATCAAAATCACACAACCTCCGTCATTCAGAATTTTTCGAATCGTAGGTAAAGTGGCATCAATTCGGGTAGTATCGGTAATCTGAAATTTATCATCCAGCGGAACATTAAAATCGACTCTAATAAGTGCCCGCTTATTCTTGAAATTAAAATCATCTATCGTCTTCATATATTCGTGCTTTATAATTTGACAGCAAAAATAATGTTTTTCAAGGTTGGGCTGTCAAGGCTCTGAGCAGAAATACCCATTCGAAGGCAAGTTCCCTGAGTGCATCATACCTGCCGGTTGCACCTCCATGGCCAGATTCCATGTTGGTTTTTAAAAGTATAATGTTATCGCCGGTATTGTTAGCTCTAAGCTTTGCCACCCATTTAGCAGGCTCGTGATAACGAACCTGAGAATCGTTGAGGCCAGCGGTTGCCAAAATTGGTGGATAATGAGCAGGTTTTATGTTATCGTAAGGAGAATACGACAAAATATAGAAATAATCTTCATTTTTATTGGGATTCCCCCATTGTTCATATTCCTGAGTAGTCAAAGGTAAAGTTTTATCAAGCATGGTATTGATTACATCGACAAAGGGAACATCGGCTATGACTGCACCGAAGAACTCAGGCTGTAGGTTGAGCGCAGCGGCTACTAGAAGTCCCCCGGCACTTCCTCCCATGATGCCGAGTTTTTTAGGTTGAGAATATTTGTTATCGACAAGAAACTGCGCACAGGCAATAAAATCGGTAAATGAATTCTTTTTTTTCATCAATTTTCCGTCTTCATACCATTGTTCGCCCATTTCGCTACCTCCTCGCACTTGGGCAATTGCATACACAAATCCTCTATCCACCAGACTCAAAATCGAGGTTCTGAACCAAGCATCGGTACTATAGCCATAAGCTCCATAGCCATATAGCAAGGCAGGATTCGACCCATTCAATTCGAGCCCCTTTCTGTATAAAATGGCCATAGGCACCTCTTTTCCATCAGAGGCTCTGGCAAAACGACGCTCCACTACATATTTATCGGGATCGAAACCTGAGGGAATATCCTGAATCTTTAAAATTTGTACTTCATGAGTATCCATATCGATTTGGTAAATGGTGGTCGGACGATTGAGCGATGAATAGGAATATCTTAATACTTTCTGGCTATATTCAGGATTAGAATATGTCGAAACCACATAAACCGGTTCGGGGAAAGCTACATTATGGAATTTGCTTCCATCTAAATTATAGATTCTCAAGCCCGTCAAACCATTGTTGCGTATTTGTACAATCAAATGATTCTCGAAAACTTCGTAATTTTCTATTTTCACCTTTTCGTCATGCGGAAAGATAACCTTCCACTGTTTTGGATCCGAGAATTTGCCGAAAGGTGCCAAATAAATCATTCCATTTTTACTTCTGGGAGATTTATAATAAACATAGAAACCTAAATCTTTGTGATGTTCCACGCCATACATAACATCTTTTTCTCGTGGTATAAAAACTTGGAAATTCCCATTAGGTTGGTCGGATTTGAGCATTCTTACCTCAGAGGTTGTAAAACTGGCCGATTCAATCAATATATAATCGTTCGATAAAGTTTTAGATACGGAAACATTCAATAGTTCATCATTTTCTTCGAAGACAGGTGTATCTTTTTCTAAAGTTCCTGCAATATGACGTAAAACCTTATATGGGCGTAAGGATTCATTGCCAATGGTATAAAATAAGGTTTTACTATCAGCTGCCCAAGTGAAAGATTGAACATTTTCGAGTTGGTCGGGTAAATCTTTTCCACTTCTTAAATCTCTTATCTTTAAGGTAAATTCGGCAAAAGAACCAGTAGTATTGTATGTATAGGCTGCAAAATTATTATCGGGGCTCACTTCATAATCATTGAAAATAAAGGCTGATTGGCCCTCAGCCATGGCATTTACGTCGAAAATCAGTTCTTCTTCTGCTGATGAGCTTAATTTTTGACGAAAATACAAGGGATATTGCTTTCCTTTGAGCGTTCGGGTAAAGTAATAATAACCATTGTTAGGAATTTTTACGCTCATATCTTCTTCCTTGATACGTGACTTTAATTCATTAAAGATTTCTTCTTGCAGAGGTTCATTTTCTTTCATAACCAAGTTGCAATATTCATTTTCGGCATTTAGATAGGCCATTACCTCGGGGTTGTTACGGTCATTCAGCCAGAAATATGGATCGATTCGCGTATTTCCAAACTCATGAAATTCGACCGGGCGGGAAGCAGCTACGGGAGGTGCAGGATATAGATATTGCTTCAAAGGACGTAAATTTTGTTGTGCCTCAAGTTGTAAATGTGTCATAAATATTAAAGTAAATAAAATAGCTGTAAATGAATGATAATATGTTTTCATGTTGAATTGAAGATTGTAAGTAATGTATTGTTGCGGTTAATTTTATTCTATGAGGGCAAAACGATGTCCACGTTCGAATATTTTTTTACAAAGAAACAAAAAACTAATGTTGTAGAAGCATATATCAATCTTCGACGATTAGTCAGGTCAAAAAGTTACATTTTCGGATAATTTTCTTATAAATCGAAGATTATCAAAATAATCCATGAAGGCTGGCATTTATTTTTTCGATGACGCTGGCAAGGTCTTCGGCATTAGAAGCAAAATCGGTATGATCTACATCTATAATGAGAAGTTTTCCGGCTTTATATTGTGAAATCCAGTCTTCATATCTTTCATTCAATCCCTTGAGGTAATCCAGACGTATACTTTCCTCATAAGGTCGTCCTCGTTTTTGAATCTGGCGCACGAGAGTGGGGACAGTTGCTCTCAGATAAATCAAAAGGTCAGGTGGTTGAATGAAGGAAATCATTAATTCGAAGAGGCTTTGATAATTTTGGAAATCTCTGGTATCCATAAGCCCCATATCATGCAGATTGGGTGCGAAAATGTAAGCATCCTCGTAAATTGTTCTGTCCTGAACCACATTTTCTCCTGATTGTCTGATTTCGATGATTTGTCGGAATCGGCTATTGAGAAAATAGATTTGCAGATTAAAAGACCATCGTTGCATGTCTTCATAAAAACTCATCAGGTAGGGATTAGTATCTACATCTTCGAAATGGGGTTTCCATTGAAAATGTTTGGCAAGTAAAGCAGTAAGTGTACTTTTTCCCGAACCTATATTTCCTGCAATAGCTATGTGCATAAGTAAAATTATTTAGAAGAGATTATAGAAAATATTTTGAGAAATTAGTTTAAGCATGAGATTTTTCAAGCAGAGTAAGAATTTCTTCAATGTAATTTCTTTCGTTAGCTAACCGAGGAACCTTGTTTTGTCCACCGAGTTTATTACGACTTTTCATCCATAGATAGAATGTTCCTTGTGGTACTTGTTGCATGATGGGCCTGGATAAAACCATATCATGGAATCGTTTAGCTTCGTAATCGGAATTTACTGATTGAAGGGCTTTATCGAAAGTATCTATAAAACATTCAAAATCGTCGGGTGGTTTTTCGAATTCCAACAGCCACTGATGAGCGCCATTTCTATTCTGGCTGAAATAAACGGGTGCACCAGTATATTCTCTCATTTGAGCATTACATTTATTACAGGCAATTTCGAAGGCCTTTTCGGCATTTTCGGCTATTACTTCTTCTCCAAAAGCATTGATAAAATGACGCGTTCGTCCCGAAATTCTAAATTTATAAGGATTCTGACTAGTAAAAATTATAGTATCGCCTAACATATAACGCCATAGCCCGCTATTGGTAGAAATAAGCATGGCATAATTTTTCCCTACCTCGGTTTCCCACAAAGGAAGAGCACACATGTTGGCCTTATTCAATTGATCTAAAGGAACAAATTCGTAAAATATGCCATAATCCAATATCAACAGCATGGATTCATCGAATGGATCATCCTGTATACCAAAAAAACCTTCTGAGGCATTATAAGTTTCAACATAACGTAAATGCTGCAAAGGAATAAGTTTTTCGAACTGTTGTCTGTATGGTCTAAAGCTAACCCCACCATGAAAAAAGACTTCCAGCTTAGGCCAAACCTCAGCAATGTGTTGCTTGTTAGTCACCTCTAAAATTCTTTTCAACAAAACAAGTGTCCAGCTGGGTACGCCAATCATACTGGTAATATTTTCTTTACTGGTAATCTGAGCCATCTTTTCTATTTTCTCTTCCCAGTTTTTCATCAGGGCTACTTCGAGTTCTGGCGTACGTCGCTTAGCAGCCCAAGATGGCAAATTTTGCATGAGTATGGCCGAGAGATCTCCTTCGATAATTTGATGATGATTGACCTGATGAAGGGTTTGCGAACCTCCCATTACAAGACTTTTACCTCTGAATAATAATGTTTGGGGATAGCGATGCATATACATAGACAACATATCCTTGCCAGCCTTGAAATGACATTCATGCAAAGATTCATGACTCAAAGGAATGAACTTGCTTCTGTCGGCCGTCGTTCCTGATGATTTGGCAAACCATTCGATGCGAGTATTCCATAATATATTTTGTTCACCTTGCCTTAACCTGTCGATGTAAGGTTTTAAGGATTCATAATCCTGTATAGCTACTCTTTCCGTAAAATCTTTATAATTCTTTATATGCTGATAATCAAATGATCTACCCCATTCAGTATTTTTTGCCGATGCTATCAGCTTTTGTAACACCTTATTTTGAGCCTCATAGGCATGAAGCTTGAAATAACGAATTTGTTCGATTCTGCGTTTTACGTATAACGAGATCAGGGTATTTAAAAACGACATCCTTTTAGCCCAAATTTTCAGTCAAAAGTAATGATAATTGAAATTCGCTGAAATGAGGTAGAGATTAAAAAATTTATTTTTTCATTAGATGACAACTATTTTCCGTAATGAAGAGCCTTCAAATGCTGAAATAAACCTTACAAATAAATCCATGTTAACTACGGATAAAGAAAAAAATACTCAAATGTGAGCGCATTTGAAGATTTGTTGCTATTCTGCACCTTCAATAATTCAATAATATGAAGTTTTTATAAATTCTAAGCATCTTTAATTTCAAAACCAAAAGCATGTGAATTAAAGCTCTAAGGCATGCATTTAGCTTCAATTGATAGAGAATTATTTGATTAGCATTCAATTGTAACTTATTCAGGGAATAGACGGAACAGAATCATTCAGTTCTTCGAATAAGGTAGTATCGGGTTCAGTGGAAAGATAAGCTCCTAAATAAAAGTTTCTGAAATAATTATCGGCTTTAGCAAACTCACGTTCAGCCTGAGTAAGTTTTTTATAAATATTTCTCCTTAAACGCAAAATGCGGGCATCGTCGGCATCCGAGATTTCACCGGGTTTTTTCACTATGGTGATCATTTCCCAAATTTCATTTTCCAAAACCTCACGATAAACCATCAAAAGCGATAGGGTGGCATTTAGCAAAACAGTATCTTGATTATAAGCTCCCAATTTTTCGATTTCGGTATAAGAATTTTTGGCATATTCGAGTGAATTATTGTAGACTTGCATAAGCCCGACCGTATCGGCATGTTCGAGATAACGATTGATGTCGAAAATGACATCGGCTAAAGTGTTTTGTTTTTCCAGTATCTGGTCGTAATATTCTTTGGGTGAAGACGAATCTTTACATGCCGAAATAATCATCAGAAAGAGCAAACAAAATATGAGGGCCATCTTATACATAGATCATATTAACTATTTTTTCGAGCCATGTGGCATCGGTTTCATCGAAGTTGTTAAGAAGCTGGCTATCGACATCTAATACTCCCCTGACGTTTCCCCTTGTATCTTTAAGGGGGACAGCTATTTCGGATTTGGAACGGCTATCACAAGCAATATGACCTGGGAATTGATTTACGTCGGGCACAATGATGGTTTTTTGCTGTTGTATCGCAGCCCAGCAAACTCCCCTATTTTTCTCAAGTACCTGGCATGCAAGTGGACCCTGATAACACCCAACTATGAGTTCACCTTCGTGAAGAAGATAATATCCCGTCCAGAAAAAATTAGGCATCTTATGGTGTAGTAAAGCAACGGTTGTGCTCATTCGCGCTTCAGGTAAGTTTGTCTTGGTTAAAAGACCTTTGAGTTGGTCGTAAATGCGTTGATAACGTATGTTTCTATTTTGAGTTTTCACTACGAATATAATAATAATTTCATTAACAATGAATTAACATTTGAATTCAAAAGATAGCTTTCAAAATTAGCAAAAATTTTTCGAAACCTCACAAAAATCTTCATCATGCATGAATACACCCTCCCAAAATCTTGCAATTCGCTAAAAGGCAAGTCTCATCACAGGAATATAATTTTAAATCGCTGATCAATAGAAAAGCAGCTGATTTGTTATCTATTTTGTTGAAAGAAGTCTTTTGCGGTTGAGGCCTAATGGGAAAAGTAAGACCATAAAAATTCGTACAGATTTCTTATATAAGCTCATGCATCAAACATTTTATCATTATTACTCGACAGTTCGAATAGGGATGACAGAACCGAAACAAAAGAATGAATGCCTTAAGTTAGAATCGTCATCTTAAGGTTGGATAGAAGGCATTGGGAATATGATGGATTTGATTTCCCTTAGGCGTCATCATAATGGAAATAATATCAAAACGAGTGTCGCCTTCGAACTTATGTTGAGCAATATAATGGTTGGCACAGCGTATAAGGGCTCTTTGCTTTGCAAAACTCACAAAACTCTCGGGTTCTCCAAAGTAATTAGAGCGTCTTGTTTTTACTTCCACAATCAAGAGAAGGTCGCCTTTACGGGCAATGATGTCGATTTCTTCATGTCCATATCGCCAATTACGGGCTACTATGGCATAACCTTGCTTAACCAAATATTCGGCGGCCAATTCTTCGCCTTCTTTCCCCATTTCGTTATGTTCAGCCATTATTACAAGATATTTTAATTCGAATACATTATTTCGGCTCCTTCATTAGAGACTTCTAATCTAACTTCTGCACCCAGCACAAGTGGCTCATTGTGGAGCTGGTGTCCAGCAGGAAATCCAAAGCAAACTGGATAAGAATATTCTTTTACTGCATGAAAAACGATTTCTTCGGCACTATAGCCAAAATCGGTCTCTCCAACCTTCATTTCTGTCAAGCCTCCGATAATAAGCCCAGATAAATGGCTGAGTTTGCCTGCTCTTTTATAAGTCCACATCATCCTATCGAGGCGATATAAATATTCGCCTACATCTTCGATGAATAGAATTTTTTCATTTGTATCTAAATCTGAGCAACTTCCTATAATGCTGGTGAGTATGGAAAGATTTCCGCCTATAAGAACACCCTGGGCCATGCCTAAACGGTTGAGGACATGGGGATACAATTGGTAATTTTGCAAATTTCCTTGTAAAAAATTCATCACTTTTAGGGCTAAGCTTGAATTTTCGGCAGAAAATGCCGAGGCCATGGGACTGTGCAAACTTTGCCATCCGAGACGGTGCAAATGAGCATGCAAAAGGGTGACATCGCTAAAGCCAATGATCCATTTTGGATAAGTTTCGAAAAAATGGAAATCGAGTCTATCGATGATGCGATGAAGCCCATATCCACCTCTTGACATAAGGATAGCTTTGCACTCAGGATCATCTAAAGCTTTTTGTAAATCTTCGAAGCGTTCGTCGTCGGTGCCGCTAAATTGGTGAAATTCATTCAAGGCATGCGGCATGATCTCCACTTCGAATCCAGCATCTTTCATCACCTTCTCGGCCATAAATACTTTTTCGGGCAAAATTCGCCCCGATGGCGATGTAATACAAACCTTATCACCTACATGTAAATAGGGCGGCCTTTTATATAAATAATTCATTCGAAAGATATGAAGTGCTAAAATATAAATTTTTAATCGACATTTATTTTCATAACGAATTTACATCGATCATAAATCTATAAAAATAGAAATATAAGGAAAGATAGTTGCAATATCTTGGTAAGCAAGCCGATTATGTATCTTTGCAACTCAAATTTTCGAGATAATGACTTCAGAAAACCATAAATCATATAAACGGACTACAATAACTTCGGCATTGCCTTATGCCAATGGTCCTGTACATATTGGGCATTTGGCAGGAGTTTATATACCTGCCGATATTTATGCGCGCTATCTGCGCTCGAAAGGAGAAGAAGTCCTTTTTATTGGCGGAAGCGACGAGCATGGTGTGCCCATTACTATAAAGGCCAGAAACGAAGGCATCAGCCCACAACAGGTAGTAGATAAATATCACCAAATCATCAAAAAATCGTTCGAAGAACTAGGCATTTCTTTCGATATATACAGTCGTACCTCTTTACCTATTCATCATGAGACGGCTGCGAATTTTTTCAAAAAATTATATGAAGAAGGAAAATTTATAGAAAAAGTTACTGAACAGTACTACGATCCTGAAGTTGGGCAATTTTTAGCCGACCGTTATATTATTGGTACTTGTCCTATTTGTGGCAATCAAGGAGCTTATGGTGATCAATGCGAGCAATGTGGCAGCTCGCTCAATGCCACTGATCTCATTCAACCCCGTTCAGCCTTAAGTGGCAGCATTCCTATTTTAAAAGAAACCCGACATTGGTTTCTTCCTCTCGACCAGTATGAAGACTGGCTAAGAGAATGGATACTCGAAGGGCATAAGGATGATTGGAAAACGAATGTCTATGGTCAGTGTAAATCATGGCTCGATCAGGGATTGCAACCCAGAGCGGTAACCCGTGATCTCGACTGGGGAGTTAAAGTACCTATAGAAGGAACTGAAGGTAAAGTACTTTATGTATGGTTCGATGCTCCTATTGGTTATATTTCAGCTACGAAACATTGGGCTCAATTAACAGGTGGAGACTGGGAAAAATGGTGGAAATCGCCCGATACTCGTTTGATACACTTCATAGGTAAAGACAATATTGTTTTCCATTGCATCATTTTTCCAGTGATGCTAAAGGCCGAAGGAAGCTATATTCTTCCCGATAATGTACCCGCCAATGAATTTTTAAATTTAGAAGGCGACAAGATCTCGACTTCACGCAACTGGGCGGTGTGGCTCGACGAATACTTGGTAGATTTCCCCGGCAAACAAGATGTACTGCGTTATGTGCTCTGTGCCAATGCTCCTGAAACCAAAGATAACGATTTTACATGGAAAGACTTTCAAACTCGTAATAATAGCGAACTCGTGGCTATATTCGGAAACTTCATTAACCGAACGCTTGTGCTTACGACAAAATTTTTCGATGGACGAGTTCCCGAGCTTACCAATCTTCTTCCCATCGATAAAGAAGCTATAGAAGAGATTGCAGCTTTCCCAACACGCATTGCCTCCAGCCTCGAGCATTTTCGTTTTCGAGAAGCTTTAAATGAGATGATGAACCTGGCCCGACTTGGCAATAAATATCTCACCGAAAATGAACCTTGGAAAATCGCTTCTTCCAATATGGAAAGAGTAAAAACAGTTTTGAATATCTCGCTACAGATTTGTGCCAACCTCGCTATTTTATGCGAACCTTTCCTCCCGTTTACTTCGGCTAAACTTCGTCGTATTCTCAACTTAAAGGATGGGAAATGGGACGATACCGGAAGTTGTGATCTTTTGCCAGTTTCTCATATATTAAGCAGACCTGAATTGCTTTTCGAAAAAATCGACGACGAGGCTATTGAAAAGCAAATTCAAAAACTCGTAAAAACAAGAAATTCAACTTCTGAATCGCTCAAGCTCGAACCAGCTAAACATGAAATCGATTTCGATACATTTTCGAAGATGGACATTCGAGTGGCTACTATTTTGGAAGCCGAAAAGATTGCAAAGACGAAAAAACTGCTAAAACTCAAGATAGATACCGGCATAGATAAGAGGACCATTGTATCGGGCATTGCCGAATATTACCAACCCGAAGAAATTATTGGTAAACAGGTTTGCATCCTCATGAATCTTGCTCCGCGAACCATCAAAGGAATCGAAAGCCGAGGAATGATACTCATGGCTCAAGACCCTCAAGGAAAACTCTATTTCGTTTCACCTTCAGAAATCATTCCCTCGGGTAGCCAAATTCAATAAGATGTGGCTTGTCATCATCGAGAAATATATGCCAATTCTTTTGATTTGAATCAATCAGCCGATAAAACTTGATTATAACGGGCGGGTGTATAATCCGTTGGTGATTTCAGGGGCTAAAACAGATTAAAAAGAAATTTTTAGGTTAACTCTTCCATTATTAGCTTTCTTTAATGTGTACCACTCTTTGAGGAAATGGAATATTGATATTGTTGTTTTTAAGAACTTTAAATATTTCAACTCTAATCTCACTTTTAATGTTTTCGACCCTGAAAATTTCATTGGTATAGAAAAAAATTGAGAATATCAAAGCGGAATCGCCATAATCTTCAAATCTTACAAATGGTTCAGGGGTAGGTAGGACTTTTTCATTTTTCTTTACAACTTCTTTTAAGAGTGACATTAAAACTAAAATATCAGTTGAATAATCAACTCCAATTGTAATTTTAAATCTAGATGATATTTGGCTATGTGTCCAATTTACTATATTATTGCTTGTAAGTAAAGAATTAGGAAGAATTATGTAGTTTTCATCTCTTCCAAGAACAGTTGTGGAACGGAAATTAATTTTCAACACTTTATAAATCATAGAGTTAATTTCAATAATATCGCCAACTTTTAATGTTCTGTCAAGCAATAAAATAATACCTGAAATAAAATCATTGAATCTTAGGAGCTGTGCGGTTTGCAGACAACTACCTGACGCAACCTTTACGACCCCCCATCTTCAAGGGTTTTCGACCCTGCAAGTGCTGTGGCGGGCTGTCGTCTCACCCCGAAACTGTACACACCTTATGACAGTGTCTGAATGCTCTCTTTTGTCAGCCGATTCCGTTGAGGCCTCAGGAGCTGACAAGTACGTCCCTGCGATTGCTCATAAAAACGCGGCTAAGTACTCACCACCAGACCTCTTCTGTTGCGTAGCGCTAACCTTGTCTCGAAAGTTAAAACTTTCCGCAGGCGGCGCGGCCGGGCGAGTGGACTGTTCTAAATGACTCCAAGTGCAAACTCCGCTTTCGCATCGTTAGAAGCGAGGCGAAGCTGGGGCAAATACTGCTTACCGGGAAATTCATAAATAATAGTAACCCTGGGGGCCAAGAAGGCCTGAATCGGTGTGCTGATCCTGTAAAAACTAAAAATGCAGTGCGTACGTTCTGCATTGCACCTAACGTTTTGCAGATTGGCGTAGTTGCGGATTTTTAGCACAAAAGTTCAATCGAAGCTCTGCACTTTGGTTAAGCACTAAACTGTCATAGAAGCACGTCACCCGCCATTTCGCCAATCTGCTGTTGGGGGTATGTGCTTCTTTTCTCGTCATTTGTTGAACGTCCTGTTTGCCCACGTAAAGAACTCAGTTAAACTGAATACCATTATGTTTTTTTCTTCGTTTCTTCTGTCGTGTATTTCTTTTGTTTAACAGCATCTTTCAGCCATTGAATTGCTCCTGCTTTCCAACCTGCTCCATCAATTAATATCATAATTGAATTTTCGGGCATTGCTTCAATGGTGTTTAAATACAAATAGGGGAGTTTCTCGTCAACTGAACCTGCAGCTTGCTGCCACTTACATTCTATTCGTATTTCCAAGTCATATTTTTTGGATATGAGTAGAAATTCTGTGTTGCCTTTAAGCTTGTAAACTGTTGTGAATGGAACATTTCCAAGGAGCAGCTCTTCTCCGTATTTTTCTTTGCTTTTCTCCCAAACCCGGTAATTAATAAGTTCAAATCCCTTACCTGTCAGAACAGTCTTTACTGCTACTTCAAGTTGGTTTCCTGTAACATTACTCGTAGTTCCTTTTTCATTTATGCGATTGAATAGTTTGTAACAACGATTTCGTTTATTGCTCCACGCTTTGTCGGGTCTGAATTAATCATTCTTCTTGCAGGAACTCTCACTATGTTATAGTTACTGTATATTTCATCAAAAAAGTTGTCAGTAGGATTATTATTTTTCGGGTCTGAATTACTCAACATTACGTTTATTCCTTTTTTGTCAAGCTCTCTGAAAAGTTTTGAGAGCTCAATTTGTTCATTGTCTGCAAAATCTTGTTTGCTGTATGATTTGAAATTTGCTGTCTTGCTGATTGGTCTGTAAGGCGGATCAAAGTAAACAAATGATTTGTCTTTCAGGTCTAAAACAACTTGTCTAAAGTCAGCTTTTTTAATTTCTGCAATCTGTAATACTTGGTGAACTGCCAATAAGTTTTTTTCATCGCAAATTGTCGGGTTAACATAGTCGCCTGCTGGTGAATTAAATTCTCCTTTTGAGTTAACCCGATAAAGTCCGTTGAAGCAAGTGCGGTTTAAGAAAATCAGCTGGGCTGCTCTTGGAAACCATTGCTCTGAATACTTGTCGTAGTCAATGTTAAAGCGTTGTAAGTTGTAATTTGTCCTTTGGTCGTAAAAAAAGTCTTGTCGTTGTTTTTTGTCGAGTTTTAGGTAGTTTTTTTGGTAACGATATAAGAAGTCAAGCAGCTTTGAAACGTCTTTTTGGATTACCTTGTATGTTAAAATTAGTTCTTCGTTAATGTCGTATAGGTAAGCACTTTCAATGCCATAGTTCTGAGCAATGTCAAAGAAAACAGCACCACTTCCTAGAAATGGCTCGTAAAATGTCTTAATCTTTTTTTGTTTAAGCTGTTTCGGGTAAAGTTCTTTGAATTTGTCGAGTAGCTGCCCCTTGCCGCCAGCCCATTTTAAAAATGGTTTTGCTCCCACGTTGTAAGGATTGAAAAGGTCTTCAACCGTTGAAGGTTTTTCGTCCTTGATTTTATATTTAGCTGCTGGCGCCATATTATTAAAAGTCAGTCTGCAAATTTAGTCAAAAAGTTCGTTTGTCGAACCGTAATCTTCAATGTGAACCGCATTAGCAGCATTACGCCTAACGGCCCGGCGGTATGAAACGTTGCGCATTTTGAAATACAAACTTATCAGCCCGCTAAGCCGTTGATTAAATGTTATTTCATTCAAACATAGCAGTATTTGCGCAATGTTTTATGACCGCGTGTTATCGGCTGTCACTTTATTCATAATAATTTTTCACTTCAAATTTGTTTTGCTTTAATAATTCCAATAAAAAGTATTTATGGTCGTTACCAACTAAAACAACTATTTTTTCATCTGGATATTTCTCTGAATAAGCGTTTATTTTATCAAACATTGCTTTGTTACGTCTATTCCAAAAATCTTTCCTCAACTCTGAAAATTTCAACCATTTCTCTAGTTCTTTGGTTTGTTTTACAATAGATATCGTTAAATTGAAGTTAATTTCATTTTTCAAGGCAAGAAATTTAGTTGCTACATCTGAATTTGCTTCTGACAAAGAACGAAATTTCAAATCAGAATAGCTGCTTAAAGCAGAAAAGAGAATTTCAAAGTCAGTTTTACTGTTTTCAGAAAGTTTATTCTCCTTATATAGTTTTAGCATTTCATCAAACATTTGATTTTCTTTTTCAAAATAATTTTCTTTTCTATAAAACTCATTTCTTCCTTCTATTTCAAAAGGTAGAAGTTTAACTGCATGCAATTGCTGGTATTTATAACTTGCAATATTCTCATTTGTAGAAAGTAAATCTGGATATTTTTCCAGATTAAATTGATAATCCTCCGTGAAATACTTTTCTTCTAATTCAACTAAAATTAAGTCAGGTTTTATTTTATCAAGTGCATAAGTTAAAGAGTCAACATTTATATAATTTTTTTCTTCATGCGCAGTTCCAATCAACCAAATTTGTTTCTGTCCATAACAAATTGAGGCCGTTATAAGCAATAAAATTGTTAAGTTTTTTTTCATGCTAGTTTTTTGTGAGATTGCCGATAACGGTTGGTGTATGAAGCGTTGGGCATTTCGAAGCACTTTACTGCCAAACCGCTACAAAGTTTATTAAATGTAACGCCCTTGAAATTAGCACTATCCGCCCAATGATTTATACACTTTGTTAGCAACTGGGCGTTGATTCTTCCAGTCTGTTTTTCAGTCATTTAAGGTTTCTTTAATTGTCTTTTCAATCTGCACAAAACTGTCAACGGAGCGCAAATTTATTTTGTTTTTTTGTGGGAGGGCAACCCTAAAACCGCCCTTAAAGGCGGTTACTTGGGCAGGCTTTGTAAGCTCTTTGGCAAGTTTTGGTCGTGCGTTGGCTCGTGGGGCTTGCCAATGTGCTTACAAATAGGGAGGGCAATTCCACTATCCTCTTATGGTTTTGCCCAATGCTTCTAATAGTTGTGGATTGTCCTCTAAACCAATCTTTGCTACGGCATAGAACTCACTCATCCAATCATCTATCTTTGCAAATGCTGCATCTTTGCCTTTGGTTGCATCTTGTGATTCCCCTTTTTCTTTCAGGTAAACTGCTCTTGCCGTTTCTAATTCAGAAATCAATGTGTTTGCCGCTGTCAAGTCGTCAACGGAGATTTTTAAATGGGATAATTTACCTTGAACCGCTGTATCGGCTGATGCCACGGAATAAAATTTCTTTGCAGCTTCTAACCATTTGATATAAGTCCGTGGCATTGTTCCAGAAATTGCCAATTTGTCAGCGGTTAATGAATCGTTACGGAATACAACTTTTGCTTTCTTGCGGTGAATGTTGAATGTATATCCTCCAATTGTTCCTTTTTACTTGAAAAATCGGCGTAAGCGGCAGATGTTTCATCGTCTTCGGTTTTGTTTGCATCGTATGCAGTTCGGGTTTTTGTTAGCAATGCTTTGCCGTCTGCGATAACTGTTGAATCATAGCCTAAATCTGCCATGATTGCTGAAATTTCAGGTTGGGTTTCTGCATTTTCCAAAGCTACCCGGTACAATTCCAAGGTTGCTGTGTCTGTAAGTTTTGTGCGTGATGCCATAATTTAATTTTTAAAGGTTTATAATTTTTGAATATCCGTTCTATGTCATAATTAATATTTAGCACGTCATGCTGAACTTGTTTCAGCATCTTTCGCCACTAATAATCAGCTATTTGCAAAAAAGACCCTGAAATAAGTCCAGGGTGACGGTCTGGTTGTGACTAATTACGGACATTCAATTTTATAATTAATTACATTTGGTTTTTTCGCTTTTACAATTTTGTTTTTCAGTTTTACAATTGCGTTTTCCCCACTCACATTTTCTCTTTTCTTATTTGGAATTGTATTTTCCGAACGTACTGCAATATTTTCCTTACTTGCAAGTCTATTTTTCCTTTCTACTATTGCATTTTCCAAACTTACACCTGCTATTTTTCAACTTGATTTTGTGTTTGTAAAACTAAATGTTAAATATAACGAAAATACTTTTTGTTAGAACTCAGTTGTACTTCCATTTGTTAAAAATAATCAGCAGCAACTTTCATTCTTTTGAATGGAAGGGCATTTTGCCGAACCATACGAACAATACACACAGCAATCTCCCTGTTTTGGTTTCAGAATGGTATGGCAATTTTCACATTTATAAAAGAATTGGCAAGAATCCATGGGCATGGTTTCTTTCTTCTGAAAGTCACAATTTGGACAGCTTATTATTGACTCTAAAATTACTTCCATATCTATTTTCCAAGTTTTAATATCCTGAAAGCCCCCCTGACCACAATTAAAAAAACAATTGCACCAATGATTAAATCAGGATACTTTGATTGGGTCAACAAAACCAATACTCCTGCTGCGATAACACCAGTATTGATAATAATATCATTCGATGTGAATATCATCGTGGCTTTCATGTGTGCTTCTTCACTTTTTGATTTTTGTAATAAATAAAGGCAAACGGAATTGGCAATTAATGCCAATATGGAAACAATAATCATGGTTTTGAAATCCGGCGCAGCTTCGAAACTGATAAATCTGCGTATTACTTCTATAAGCCCAATCAATGCTAAAGCCAGTTGAAAATAGCCACTCAGCTTTGCCACTTTTTTCTTACGGAACACAGTTGAACCGACAGCCCAAAGGCTAAGACCATAAACAAGTGCATCTGCCAGCATATCCAACGAATCGGCAACCAAACCCATAGATTTAGAAATAAAACCCGTGGTAATTTCAATAATAAAAAATGCAAAGTTGATAATCAAAACCGTCCAAAGGAGTTTCGATTGTACCGATGAATTGTCCTTGAATTCATCCGCTTGGACAACAATTGTTTCTTGGAGTTGCGACCCTAAATTGAGTTCTTTCAGGTGATTCTCAATTTCAGAGCTTTCTTCAGAATGAAAGACAGTAAGTTTTCGGTTTTCAATATCGAACACCAAACTTTTAATTGTGGAAAGCCCTTCCAGCTTCATCCTGATAAGGGATTCTTCGGAAGGGCAGTCCATTTTACTGATGGTAAATACAGATTTGAACATGTGAACTAATCTTTATGCAAAACCACATTTAAAGGAATAAAAGCGCCCACTTTCAAGCCCCAGTCAATATTATCAACAGGGGTAAACAGAAATACAAACGCATTTCCCACGTTCCCTAATTTGAAATTGAGGCCGGTCTGGACTATGAATTTATTTTCATCTATCATATACTCTTCCGCCAAAACCCACGATACCGGGATTTTTTTGTCGAACCCTACAAACCAGTATTCGTTAAAATTGTAGATGGTATTGGCAAAGGGCGTGTATCCCACCGACAGGTAGGTTTTATTATTGAACATGGCGCCCAACTCGGCATGGATACGCGTTATTTCCGTTTTGTTACCGTCAAAATCGTACATCACAAAAGGGTTAACACGTACCCCTGTGATTACTTTTAACCGTTCGCCTTCCTGGGCATTCGCTGTGAATACCCAGAAAAGTACGAAGGTTAATAACAACAGTTGTTTTCTCATTTCCAAAGATTTTTTAAATACTTTAGGTTAAAATACTGGCCGTATTATACGTTTTCAATGACCTTTTCAAGTTTTGCCCTTATTTCGTTGGCGATTTCCCCTAATTTGTCATTTTCAACCGCCAGCATCGAAGCCATCGGGTCAACGGCAGCTACTTCTGTTTTGCCATCATCCAGTTCCTGCACAATCACATTGCAGGGAAGCATGGCTCCGATTTTATTTTCGGCCCGCAGCGCTTTATGTGCAAATGGCGGATTGCAAGCCCCTAAAATTTGGTATTTATTGAAATCGACATCCAGTTTCTTTTTCAATGTGGCCTGCACATCAATCTCTGTCAAAACCCCGAATCCTTCTTTTTTAAGTTCTTCGGTTACTTTCTCAATGGCTTCATCGAAACCGTACTCTGTTATCTTTTCAATGTAATACTTCATGATTTTTTATTTTACATTAAATCTTTTTTTCGTTCTTCAAATTCTTGTTTATCAATTTCTCCCTTGGCATAACGCTCTTTTAAAATATCGAGCGCCGACTTACTTTCGGGTAGGTTGCCGGGGCGGTTATTTTGACTCATTCCTTTAACAACCATCCAAACAACGGCAATTACGATAATGAGCCCTATAACCCACCACCAGCCCATTCCCATTCCCCATCCGTGACACCCAAATCCATCCATCATAACATTCTCCTTTCTTTTTATCGCTTGTTTTTTTAAAAACCGAACTGGTGTTTACCAACAATTGCTGCGACGTGACATCATCATCTGTTTACGAGAATTCATTCCCATATTACCTGCATGCCAGCAATTTTCCGACATATCCCACCAATTGTAATTGTTGTTGTTAAAGTAGGTAAGCTGCTTTTCAGTAAGAAGTTTTTTTACCTGAACTTTTGTCTCCAGGTTGATATCCTCAATTTTTTCTTCCTTATCGCGGATAGTGCTTCTCAATGATTTCACCTTTTTTACATCCAGCTCGGGATTTGAGTTTGCTGCCTGATATTCTATTCTTAAACTGCGAAGCTCGTTTTCGATTGGAAGCTTTTTCTCGTAACTGTTTTTACGTAGCTCATTGATTTCCGTAATTTGTTCGGCTGATAAGGCATATTCCGCCGGGGTATTGTTGTTCCACCATTGGGCATTAGCGTTTACCGACCAGTTTGAGTTACAACAATGAGGTTGTGCCATTGCCTGCGATGCAGAAAAAACAATCAATCCTGCAAGTAAAAAAGCCATTTTAAATTTTCCAGTTTTCATAATTAATAATTTTTAATGTTAGACATTCTAATAATTTCAACATCAAAATTACCAATAAGTTAGTGCAACACTATTGCAAAGTTTAATCGCAGCGCGGGCACACCCCGTTAATGATGAATTGCGCATTATCGTAGGTGTAGCCTTCAGGCAGTTTAATGTTGGGAATTGGAAGTTCTTTCATGCAACGTGTTCTGCCGCAACGGGTACAATAAAAATGAACGTGCAGGTCATGTATATTACAGGTACATTCATCATCGCAAACGGCATACTTCACCGAACCTGAACCATCATTAACGGTATGTACAATGAAATTGTCCTCAAATGATTTAAGCGCCCTGAAAATGGTTGAACGCTCCACTTTTTCAAATCGTTGCTCCAATTCCGCCAGGCTCAGCGCTTTCCCGGATTCCGCAAGTGTTTTATAAACCAGGGTGCGCATGGCTGTTGGTTTGACGTTTTTCGATTCGAGTTTTTGTTCAATTTCTTTATTATCCATTCCTACAAATATTTATGAGACAAATATTATTCAGTGCTTTTATACCCCAAATTTACCTAAAAATGTTTAATAACTGATGTTTCGCAGTTAAAAAAGAAGTTGATAATCAGAGAATAAAAAGATAAAAAAGCAGCATATTTTAGCTAATATATCATTGAAAATGATTATCTTAGCAACTGGAAACAAACCAATAAAATATGCTGCAGGACAAAGATATTAAAAAGATTCAAGAGTTGCAAGCGGACTTTACCCCCTCGAGGGTTTCCGCTGATGATATTTTCAGCCGCTTCAAGGCGTTGAAGCTAAGCGAGTGCTTCTCGGAGTTCAATTTTTTCAAGCGTCGCGGGTATGACTTTAGAATGGTTCTGGCTGTACTGGTCTCCATGGTAGTGATCCCGGAGAAAACGGTCAACTCCTTCCTGACCAGCCCCACCGGTGAAGGTTCCTCCATGGGTAAGGATGTGTTCTATCGCCTAAAGAATAGTCCCGTTATATGCTGGCGGATGATTATGTGGCATCTCGTGCATCGTTTTCTGAAGGTGACCTCCCAAGATAAGGATGTAGATGATAGCTCATCCCGTTACCTGATCTTCGATGACACCACCCTGTCTAAAACCGGCAAGCGTATAGAGAAGATTGGGAAGGTATGGGATCATGTAACAAACAGCTATGTGCTTGGCTTCAAGCTGTTGGTTATGATGTACTGGGACGGTAAATCCGCCATCCCCTTGGATTTCAGTCTTCACCGGGAGAAAGGGAAGAAGGATGAGCGTCCGTTTGGTATGACCAGAAAAGAACTCAAAAGGCAGTACAGCTGCAAGCGTATCAAGGACTCCTACACGGCTAAACGTGTGGAAGAGTTGGACACAAACAAGATTCAGATGGTATTGCGGATGTTCTTCACGGCCATTTATCGTGGGCTTCGTGTTGATTACGTTCTGGTAGACAGCTGGTTTACCTGCGATGCGTTGATACAGGCTATCCGGAGTGTGAAGAACAAAGAAGTTCACCTGATTGGGATGTACAAGTTTGCAAAGACTAAGTTTGAATACCAGGGTAAGAGCCTGACCCACGCCCAGATCAACAATATGTTGGGCAAACCCAGGCGCTGCCGTTCTCTGGGGTACCAGTACAAACAGGCCAAGGTGATGTACCAGGGTGTTGAGATCTGCCTTTTCTTTAGCCGACGGGGCAAACATGACAACTGGAAGGTTTTATTGACGACGGACACAAAACTGACGTTCAAGAAGTTGACCCTGAGCATTACCAGGTAAGATGGGTTGTGGAGGTGTTCAATCGCGAATCGAAGCAATTGTTGAACCTGGGAAAATGTCAATCCAGTAACTTTGACGCTCAGGTGGCCGAAACGACCATCAGCATGATAGCCTACCTGTTATTGACTCTTCGTTTCCGGTACGATAACTACGAGTCGAAAGGGGCACTCTTTCGGTCGATGAACGCCGATGTACTCAGGGAAACGCTCGACAGACGGCTATGGGGCTTGTTCATCGAGTTGGTCTGCACTGTATGTGAGGTACTGGAATTGGATGCCCAGGACTTGTTTGAAAAAATGCTTGCCAACCCAGAGGCAGAAGCCATGATCATGGCATTGTACTCTTCGGTGATTGGCAAGGGCGATTGAAAAAAGTGTAAACTATAAAACATTGTCAAACAGAGATATAGAGATTGATGCATTTCCTTTCTATTTCTTTGTCAATTATTTGAGGGAAGTGCGAAACATGAGTTAATAACCTTACGGGATTTATCTTTACAACTTCAATTGCTGTACTACCCACATCTTTAATTACTTGACTCCTTCAAATACTTCAAAATAATTGGAATTGTTCTGAATTGTAAATTTGAAAATACATGAATTCATTTTTGGATTAAATCCCCCAAAATGATTGTCATTTTGATTGTGTTGGGTATTCATGTGATTGGTCCAGGCGTTCCATTGGTCAGTTCCCGCCCAGTTGCTGTTGCCCCAACCTTGATTCATATTTCCCCAGCAATTGCCATCGTTCATCCAGGCGTTATTTGTCCAACCGGATTGGCGGTTTGTGCAAAAATCATAATTATTGCGATTATGTCCATATTCAGCAAAAAAATCTTGTCCGGTATAACACACCATAATGCTGTCATAGTTTTGGTATAGTTGCATTGTAAAGGTTGAATCAAAATTGTAGGACAAACAATGCATACTAACTAAGCTATCGTTTATTAGCGTTACATTTAATGTCGCCGGACTGGACTGATTAGTAGCTGTACTCTTAAGAGTACCTGTATATGTGCCGATTACGCTGGAAGCTAAAGTATTATCCAAGGGTGTTTCTTCTTCCTTGTTACATGAATAAAAAAGGAATCCAACTACTGCTACCATTAAAAAAATAACTTTTGTATTTTTCATGCCAGTAAATAATTTATTTCGTTTCATTTTTCTATCCTCCTATTTTATTCCAATATAAATCCTGCATTTTTAACTTTTGCCTCCAATTCGCTATACGCAATTTGTTTTGGATTGTATTCAATAAGTACCTGGTTCGATTTACGATATAACTTAAAATCTTCAACACCTTTAATTCCGTTTAACAAAGTCGTCAATTTCTCGTTATCACCTTCTTTATGCTCAACAAAACAGATTACGGTTTTTCTTTCATCAATTTTAATTGTAGTGATTTTATTATTATCATTAAGTTCAGCTTCTATATAGAGGGCAAAAGGTAAATCTGTCAATTTTGTTTCCTCCCCGTTGTATTTAACAGTCATGTTTTTGTCTATCTGAACCGGCATGCAAGCCTGTGTTCCTAAAACACATATTACAATTCCGTCGTCACCTAATTTTTCACCACCGACTGTTCCAATAATTTTTTCTGTTTCCTGCGCATAGATGTTCGCAATTGATACACCAAAAATCAAGACTGTTGCTTTGATTACATTTAATATCTTGTTCATTTTACTTTTTTTATAAATTTTAAGTTATTGTATGCGAATTTTAGTTTGATTTCGCTTTTCTGAAAGCTGGCAGGTTGCCTTGCCTGCCTTCAAAAAAAGCATCTAAATCTGTTACAATCCTTTGCTATTCAGAAAGGAGTTGATTTTATATGAACCACTTGATTGATTATATGCGTGTAGTGCTGAATTTGAAGTAAACAACAATTCCATTTCAGAATAAAGTGGGTCGTCAGCAGGAATAACATCCTTAAGATTGCTAAATGTCAGGCTTTTAATTTCCCCACTTCCGGCTTTGCTGAAATAGTATTTTGTTGCCTTTTTTGTGCCCCTCTTAGGCGAGACGGTTTCTATAACTTCTTTCGTATAAATCCATAAACCGCTTTTATCTGCTAAAGTCAGGCGGTCATTATCCAGAAAACGGAAGAACTCCCCATTGCAAAGTTGATAACCAAATATTTCGTCCTTATTCAAATCAGTTTTTTCACCATTTTTAATTACTGTTACGTAATCTTTTTTGAAAAAATTGTTTGGTTTTATTTTTCCGTCTTTTGTTGCACAGTTAATTGAAACTTCCATTTTGCCATTTGTGTAATCTTCATAGGTTTTGTAAACCCCACATTTTTGTGCGCTTACAGTTAGCCCCATTACAGCAAAAAATGCTGCTATTATTATTTTAAAATTATATGTTTTCATATTGATAATATTTAATTGAAACCTAAATTGTTATTTTAATATTTTGCTTTTGGGAGGAATTAAATACTATCTCAGCACAAAAACACCTGTAGTTGTGCCCTGTTTAAAGCAAACTTAGGTGTTGAAAATGTATTTAAATGGTTATGAATTTTTTGTCGGTTTATATTTAAGATGAAATTCTCATTACCACATGTTAAAAATGGGCAGTTAATGATTGGCTTTACTTTATTGCTAATTTTTTTTGAGGCATTAAAAAAGGTATCGACTATTTTAAATGAAATAACCTTTGTATGGCAACCGGAACAAGGAGTATCACAACATTTTTCAGAGGTTTTATCAAAATAAATTGAAAGTAGTTTGCTGTTACAAAAGTTCTCCTGTATGGTCACCCCTGTGATAGTTAAGGTGAAAAACACGGCAAATGTAATATGAATCATTTTTTTTAACATGCGAAAATTCATTATATTAAAATTTCATTTCTCCGATTCATTCTATGTAAATAATGCTTAGCGTCACCTGCTTCTCCAAAAGCAACTTTGCCATTTGCCAGGTTTATTCTGGCTACCGTACAACTTTGACATTCAACCGGGCTTTCGGCAATACAGGGTTTATTATCATATAAATTGTAATTTTTCCGGTATGATTGCGGGGTTATATTTGGCATAAAAACATTTGCCGCTACCTGAATGGCTTTTTCCCTGCCCAATTTATCTATTGATTGCAGCGCCGTTGATGCGGCAATATTTATGTCTTTCATCATAATCCTTATTATTGCCAACACTTTTAAAGTTAGCTCAAATCGGGCATTTAAAGGCATTAGTGTACTACGTTGTTCAAAGAGTGGTGTTTCTTTGTGCTCGATATAGGGGCCAATACCACACATATCGATATCCAAAGCTTTCATAAACAGAATATCATCTGCAATATGGCTTAAGGTTTGCCCGGGTAGCCCAACCATAACCCCGGTACCAACCTGGTAACCTATATTTTTTAATACCCGGAGAGATTCTATTCGTTTTTGAAAACTATGTAAAGAATTATTTGGATGAATCTGTTTATACAGCTCTTTATTCGAGGTTTCAATCCTGAGAAGATATCGGTTTGCGCCACTTTCGAACCATCTTGAATAGGTTGATTCATTTTGTTCTCCACAGGACAAAGTAATTCCAAAATTTTCTCCGGTAAGTTTACGAATTCGTTGTATCAACCCATCAATCCTGGTAATAAACTCCTTTGATTTAAGCTCACCCGACTGCAATACAATTGAACCATAATTCTCGTCAAAAGCAAATTTCGCTGCCTGAATAATTTCATCATCTGACAAAAAATACCTTTCAACGTTTTTATTACTTTTTCTTATCCCACAATAAAAACAATCTTTTACACACAAATTTGAGAATTCTATCAAACCTCTTAAAAACACTTTATCTCCTACTTGACATGATTTTACTTCTTTCGCCTTTTGATATAATAATTTTGCTTCCGATTGATTTGTATATAATAGTTCAATTATATCATCTTTAGAGAAATCATTGTTTTGTAATATGTTTTTTATGGAAGTGTTCATCTTTAATAGCTTGATATCAATTGAAAGTATGCTTATCCGTTTAATTTTCAGCTAATTTCTCATTACTCTCATGGCATTAAAAACAGCAATCAAAGCTACGCCCATATCGCCAAAAACCGCTTCCCACATGGTGGCAATCCCAAAAATTCCCAAGGCTATAAAGGCTGCTTTAACCGCCAGGGCAAAAATGATATTCTGCCAGACAATGTTTCGTGTTCTTTTTGCAACATCAATAGCTACTGCAACTTTCGCAGGTGAATCGGTCATTAAGACCACATCGGCGGTCTCGATAGCCGCATCGGAACCAAGCGCACCCATTGCAATACCTACATCGGCACGGGCAAGCGCAGGGGCATCATTTATGCCATCGCCCACAAAAGCTACTTTGCTGTTCTTGTTCAGCATTTTTTCAATATGCTCAACTTTGTTTTCAGGAAGCAATTCGGCATAATATTCTTTAATGCCCAGCTTTCGGGCGAAAATACCCGCGGCATACTTGCTGTCGCCCGTGAGCATTACCGTTTTAATACTTTTTTTGTTTAAACGTCCGATGGCTTCAATGGAATCCTCTTTCAAACTATCCGATATAACAATATAGCCAGCGTACTTCCTGTCAACCACAACATGCACAACCGTACCTTCAATTTCACATTTGTCATGCGCTATGTTTTCTTTATGAAGAAGCTTGTCATTTCCAACAAAAATTTCTTTGTTATCTATGTACGCTTTAACCCCATGCCCGGATATCTCTTCCACTTTCCCGATTCTCGAATTGTCAATATCCAACTTATGTGATTCGAGTATAGATTTTGCAATCGGGTGATTGGAATTATATTCGGCATACGCCGCGTATTCTGATATTTCTTCCTTTGAAAAGCCATTCGAGGTAACTATTTCTGTTACCTTGAACTCTCCTTTTGTAAGTGTGCCTGTTTTATCAAACACCACAGTTTTAACCTGGGTAAGTGCATCTAAAAAGTTGGAACCCTTCACTAAAATGCCCTTGCGGGAAGCCCCGCCTATTCCTCCGAAGTAGCCAAGCGGAATGCTGATTACCAGTGCGCAGGGACAGGAAATAACCAGAACTACCAATGCCCGGTAAATCCAATCGCTAAAAGTTGCGCCGCTTAGTAAAAGCGGAGGTACAACGGCAATCAAAAGGGCTCCAAAAACCACTACGGGCGTATAATATTTGGCAAACGTGGTGATGAATTTTTCGGTCTCAGTTTTTTTGGATGTGGCATTTTCAACCATCTCAAGAATTTTTGAAATAGAAGAATCCTCAAAAAGCCTGGAGACTTTAACCGTAATTAAACCGGATTGATTTATCATGCCCGCTAATACTTCATCGTTTGGATTTATTTTACGCGGTACACTTTCCCCTGTAAGCGCTGAGGTATCCACAAAGGAATTCCCGTCAATTACCAGTCCGTCCAACGGAACTTTTTCACCAGCCCTAACTATTATTTCGTCTCCAAGATTCACATCTTCCGGTGAAACTTTTATTATATCCCCGCCATCTTTCAGATTGGCATAATCGGGTTTAATTTCAAGAAGCGATTTTATTGACCCGCGGGAACGGTTTACAGCGATATCCTGGAACAGTTCGCCAACTACGTAAAATAACATAACAGCAATTGCTTCGGGCATTTCATGTATTGCGAAGGCGCCCAGGGTTGCAACCGACATTAAAAAATGCTCGTTAAAAACCTGTCCCCGGTTGATGTTTTTAACAGCCGATGCAAGAACATTCCAGCCCACGATAAGGTAGCCCGTCACGAATACCGCATATTCGGCGATGTGAAAAGGCGTATTATGGAACTCCTCTTCAAAAATCAGTCCTGCTGCCAGGAGAAGGATGCCTGAAATTGCTTTAATAATTGTCCATTTGTTTTCAGCAAGTTCACTTGACGAAACAATTGTTTTTTGATTATTATTATCTTCAATTTCAACTTCCGGTTCAATCTCTTTAATTGTGCTTTTTACCTTTTCAAGGTCATCGGTATCTATTGTCATTGAAGCAGTGGCGAAATTAACGCTCACAAATTTTACTTCCTGGAGTTTACCGACGCCGTCTTCAATCTTTGCCGCACAGGAGGCGCAGTCCAGGTTTTTTAATTTATATTTTTTCATACCATTGTTTTTAAAAGTTTTCCCAGAAGAACGATAAGTTGTAAAATAGCAGGTCACTATTCATTTCATAGCAACCTGCCTTTCACCCGGCGGTTATTCTTCGCCGTTTTCCAGTCCTGTTTTCACCCGATACACTTTTTCAACATCGGAGACATAAATTAATCCATCGCCTGGATTAAGTGTACACCCGTATTCACAGATTATAGCACAAATAGTATCAACATCTTCATCCTCTGCTACAATCTCAAGTTTAGCAATCTCACTGTCGGTAACAGAAAATTTCTGCGAAACAAATGCGTTTTCATCTTGCAGTTTTCCCGTACCTTCTGCCGAAGAAAGCGTAATGTTCTCAAAATCATTGTCGATTAAATGGTGAACAATTTCATTCACTTTATTTGGTCTTACAAATGCTTTTATTTCTTTCATAATTTTATTGTTTTAATCATCATCTCCGGTTTCTTCTTTCTTCATATCAGCCAATAAATAGTAGGCTGCATTCAAAACTACCTGTGTGTTATCAGGCAACGAATTTATCAAATGTATTTCCGTATATCCATCGTCTTTCAGTCCGGGAATAACTTCGACCATTCGGAAGGCCATACTATTTTCTTCCGCATTATCTTCATTGTCGGCATGGATTTCTTCATTTGCAGGTTCGTCCTTTTCTCGTTCTTCAAGAGCCTGATTGTCCAGTATAAAAATGAAGGATTTTGTCCCCTCCGTAACAATAGCATCATTGGGCAGAGCACGGGTATATTTTTCATCGGTATGCAAATGGCCAGAAATATACATTCCCGGGATAAGCCCCGAAACTTTTTCATTAATTTTTGCATGGATATGAACTGCCCTCGAATTGGCCTCAAACTCTTTTCCAATTGCAAAAACGGTTGCTGTTAACTCTTCTCCCGGACGGTTTGAAACCGTGAAATGCACTTTTTGGCCTTCTTTTACCAGATGCACATCTTTTTCATAAACCATAAAATCGGCATGGATTGCACTATTGTCGGTTATTTCAAAGAGTATGTCTTTTGCATCAACATAAGAGCCTACTTTTATATTAACTTCATTTACAAAACCGTTTATTGGTGAATTAATGTTTATGGTATTTGAAATATTGCCCTGCATAATTTTATCGGGCGAAAGAT